>R18__coassemble_1182_pt1 | contig 88953 bp, 78 predicted proteins | sample R18__metabat2_high_PE_004 | metagenome-assembled genome bin R18
ACCCGCCTTTTCAGCATGAAAAGGCCGGTTTCCCCAGGAATTAATCATCGTTTCCCTAAAATCAGCTGTTCAGGGGAACGATGCTCTGCAGGGGAGCATGGGCAAAGTTTTCGCCCGTTTCCTTGTTAAAGAGAATCACGTCCTTGGCGATGTCAAACCGCACCGGGCTGTCTGCCGGATAGTCCACATCCCCGAATACAACGGCGGTCAGGGGGGTAGAGCCGGCATTGAGCTTGACCGTGGTTTCCATGCCGGAGGGCAGGGTCGAATAGACGGTGGCGGGGCAGAGCCCCATTTCCGTCAGCTTCACATGCTCGGGACGAATGCCCACCGTCACATCAAGGGACTCAGGCAGCGGCAGATCGCAGGGGATTTTTGCCGCCAGAATGCCGGGAATGGTCAATTGTGCAACGCCCTCCGCTTCCCTTGATATCGTGCCATCAATGAAATTCATGGTGGGATTGCCCATGAAATCGGCCACAAACAGGTTGGCGGGATTGTTGTACATGTCAAGGGGCGGGGCGTACTGCTGCAGAATACCGTTTTCCATGATGCAGACCCGGGTGGACAGCGTCATGGCTTCCAGCTGGTCGTGGGTCACATACACGAAGGTGGAGTCGGTATCCTTGTGCAGACGCTTGAGCTCGGCACGCATTTCCATGCGCAGCTTGGCATCCAGGTTGGACAGAGGCTCGTCCATGAACAGCACCTTAGGGCCGGGAGCCAAAGTCCTCGCAATGGCCACACGCTGCTGCTGACCGCCGGAAAGCTCGCTGGGATACCGCTTTTCAAACTGCTCAATGCGCAGCATACCAAGCAGCTCATGCACCCGGTCATCGATTTTTTTCTTGTCCCACTTGAGATTTTGCAGGCCAAAGGCGATGTTCTGGTAGACCGTCATATGAGGCCACAGGGCGTAATTCTGGAAAAGGAAGCCCACATCCCGCTTGTTGGGGGGCAGATTGATGCCCTTATCCGCATCAAAAACCACCGTGCCGCCAATGCAGATGCGCCCTTCGGTGGGGGTTTCCAGCCCGGCGATCATCCGCAATGTTGTGGTTTTTCCGCAGCCGGAGGGTCCCAGCAGGGTGATGAATGCATTGTTTTCAATCTGCAGATTCAAATCCTTTACGGCAACGAACTTGCCGAAGCGTTTGGTTACATGTTCCAGTGTAATTTCAGGCATATCAGCCACCTACTCCCTTATCGATTGACGCACCGGTCAGCTTATTCACAACAAAGTTAATCAGAAGCACTACAACAATGATCAGCAGGTTGATTGCGTTGCCGAACTGCGCCCAGCCCTTTTCCGAATACTGCATCAGCATGGTGGTCAGGATGGTATTGGATGTGGGCACGAGCAGCACGAACAGGGACAATTCACGCATACAGCTGACCAGGGGCAGCAGATAGCCGGACAGGAAGCTGCTCTTTTGAATGGGGAAAATGACCCGTGCCATGCGCTTCCACCAGGGTACGCCCGTGATCTGGGCGGCCTCCTCGATTTCGCCGGACAATTGCAGCATGGCGCTGACCCCCGAGCGGGAGGCAAAAGGCAGGTATTTGACCGAGCCCACCAGAATCAGGATACCCAGCCCCAGGGGCAGGGAAAGCTTGCTGGCCATGGCCAGATAAACCGCACCAAAGGCCAGGGAGGGCATCAGATAGGGGAAGAAGGACAGGCTGTTGACCCAGTTGGCCAGACGGCTGCCCCGGCGCTTGGCAACGCCGTAGCCCACCAGCATGCCGCAGGTGCCCGCCACCAGGGAGCAGGCAACGGCCAGCAGCAGGCTGTAGCCCAGTGCCTTCCAGACCTTGGATGACAGCAAAATACCGTTGTTATCGCCCTGATCCAGATAGGCCAAATCCTTGCCGATCCAGAAATCCAGGGTCATGTTGGAAAGGGAATAATCGCCTGCCTTGACGATCACCGATTCCAGCGCAAAGGTAACCAGCGGGATGACGGCCACCATCAGCAGCACAATCACCAGAATGACCGCCAGGATTTTCTTCCATGCCTTCAGGTCAATCAGCGAGACCTGGCCGCTCTTGCCGGTGACCGTGGTGAACTGCTTGCGGCTGTTGGTGACCTTCTGGTTGAACAGCAGAATGACCACGCCGAATACGATCATGATGCCGGCAATGATATAGGCCTGGCCGCTGGATGTATCCATCAGGGATTTCATCTTGGTGGATAGGGTGTAAAAGCGCACCGGGTTGCCCAGGAAGACCGGCACGGAATAGGCACTCATGCTGCTGGCAAATACAAGCAAAAGGGTGCTGAGCATGGCGGGCTTGACGATGGGCAGCGTAATGCGGGTGATGATGCGGGAACGGCTGGTTTTCAGGATGGTGGCGGCCTCCTCCAGGTTGGCATCCATGTTGCGCAATATGCCGCCGATCAGGATATAGGCAAAGGGCGCATAATGCAGTCCCAGCACCAGCGCAATGGGGAAGGCCCCGTACACGAACCACTGAGGCATATAAATATTGAAAACGGAGGCCATGATGCCGTTGGATGTGCCCAGACCGATCTGGGTGTTCTTGAAAAAGGTCTGCCAGAACAGCGCCAGCGTCCAGGAGGGCATGATATAGGGGAAAACAAACACGGAGGAAATGAATTTTTTGCACTTGATGTTTGTTCTGGTAACCAGAAATGCCACAATGCCCCCGAATAATATGGCGATAACGGAGGCGGCAACGGACACAATCAGCGTGTTGAACAGCGGCTCGTAGAACTGAATCCAGCTGTTGGAATTGGTGATTCCCTTGGCACCGCCGTCATCCAGCGTCAGCAGCAGCTTCTGGAAATGGTACAGGGTGGTATCGCCCTTTTTCAATCCCAGGGAGCGCACGGCCGAGCGTTCGTTGCTGTGAACAATGAACATTTCGCTCAGCATGGTTCCCAGGGGATACAGGGTCAGCATGATGAGCGCCAGGAAGAAAATGAGCAGAATAATGTTGGCGGGCTTGGAAAACCAGGCACGCAGCCTTCCGCCCAGCCTTGTCATGCGCAGGGAGAATGGCACGGCACGGGAGTGAGCCCCCGTATTGCCGCCTGTATTGGTCATAGAAGCCTCCTTAGAAACAAAAATGTGCCCATAAATCGCAAAAACGGGGCGGTGAAGTGCCGCCCCGCCCGGAATATCAGGATTATTGCAGATACTTGGTCACGAAGGTGCGCACGGCATCCCCGTTGTCCAGAATGTATTCAGCATCCTCCATGACCAGGGTTTCCTTCCACACGCCGATGCCCAGATCGCCGTCCAGAGGAGCCAGGGTGCTGTTGGAGGAATAAGCGCCGATGCTCTTGCCCCAGGGCTGGAAGCCGTCCGCGGTCATCAGATATTCGATGAACAGCATGGCAGTATAGGGACGGGAGGCGGCTGCGCTGATCAGGGCATACATGGGATACATGAAGCCGGAGAAGGGCTCGATGGCATAGCCGTTGGCGGAGGCATCATACTGAGCCACGGTCAGATTTTCGGTCAGCACGGAGGAGGAACGGAGCTTGGACAGCACGAACAGGCCGATTTTGCCCTCGGCAGTGGTCTGGCTGACTTCTTCGGCAATGGTGGTATCGGAGGAGCCGAACACGCAGTTGCCCAGGAATTCGGCGATCCACTTGTAACCGGCATTGGCATATTCGCCCAGCTCGATGTCCTTGCCTGCCCAGGCCTTGTAGGCTTCGGCCAGCTTTTCGGCCCATGCATCCGAGGTCAGCATGATGAGGAAGTTCATGTTAACCTGCTCGGATTCGGGATTCTTGAAGATGATGTTGCCCTTCATGGCGGGGTCGGTCAGTTCCCACACGTTGGTGATGGCGGGGACATTATCGCCCAGGTTGTTGTAGATGAAGAGCTTGTTGATGTACTGATGAACGAGGGGGCACAGGTCCTCTTCGCCCACATATTCCTTGACGGAGGCGGGGACATAGTTGACCAGCCAGCCATCCTCCAGAGCATAGGTCAGGTTGGCACCGTCCTGAATCATGACCATGTCGGCACCCGAGCCGGCGCTGACTTCATTTTCCAGCTTGGTGTAGATTTCGCCGTCCTTCAGGTTGCTGGATTCCACGGTGATGCCGTACAGCGCACCGAAATTTTCGGCGGCGGTGGCGATGCGGCTGGTGTTGCCATAGACGATGAAGGTGCCGCTTTCGGCCAGCGCCTTTTCGACTAACTCGTCATGGGTGAGGTTTGCAGCGCCTTCCACGGTGGATGCTACATCAGCCAGAGCGGATACGCAGGACAAAACAAGGCACAGGGAGAGGATCAGTGCGAGAAGCTTCTTCATAGGTAAACCCCCTTAAAATAGGTTTGCTTTGTTTATTCGGACAGGCAAAGCATCTGAATGCATTATAACAGCATCCGGCAGGATTGTCAATTTTTTTCGAAAAAAAATCCCGGCAAACCGGGATGCAAGGGGATTTAGTTTTTCCGGTTTTTGGGAATTCGGGCTTTTAGTCTGCCGATGCAGCAGATTAGCAGGATGCCAAACAGCGCGCCGGCGGCATCCAGGGCCACATCAGCCCATTGGGAACCCCGCCCGGAAACAAACAGCTGATGAAATTCATCCGCCATGGCGATGAGTATGCAGAAAATCCAGGAATAAAACCGGGGAATCAGCAGGTATATGAGGATGCCCAGCACCATAAATTCCAGAAAATGGGCGGTTTTCCGCACCAGATGATCGGTGACGGGAAGCCCCAAATTGCAGAGAAAATCCACGATTCCGCCGCTGACCTTGGAGGAAGAGGGGGCATCCTGGGCGCTGAACAGGAACATCCCGGCCAGCAAAAGGCACAGCAAAATGAGAATGGGCAGCTTCTTTTTCAGCACACAGCACCTCCATGGGCAGGGAAAACGCTCAGCCTCTGCCCTTTTTCCAGCTGGAGGGAATGAGCATCAGCAAAACGGGGAAAATCTCCAGCCTCCCGGTAATCATATCAAAGGTCAGCACCAGCTTGGACAGATCGGAAAAGGCTGCAAAGGTCTGGGTAGGGCCGAATGCATCCAGCCCCGGCCCGATGTTGGACAGGCAGGAAATGACCGCCGTCAGGTTGGATTCCAGGGAAAAGCCGTCAAAGGAAATGATCAGAACGGAAAGGATGGTCAACAGGCCGTAGGCACCCACAAAGGCAAACACGTTGGTGACCGTTTGGGGGGATACGGTTTCCCTGTCCAGACGCACCCGCACAACGGCATTGGGATGCAAAAGACGCTGAATTTCCGCCCGGATGGACTTGAACAGAATCAGCACCCGGGAAAACTTGATGCCGCCCCCCGTGGAACCTGCGCAGGCACCGATCAGCATCAGCAGAACGATGACCGCCTTGCACACGGGCGCCCACAGGTTATAATCCATGGTCATGAACCCGGCCGAGGAGGTAATGGTGATGACCTGAAAGAAGCCGTGGCGGAGCGCTTCGGAAAAATTCCCGTTCAGGGCGGGCAGGATGTGAATGGTCATCAGGGCGGTTGCGCACACCACGGTAATCAGGAAAAACCGCAGCTCTTCATTCAGCAGCGCCTTTTTCGGCTGCTTCATCAAAAGCAGATAATAGACCCCGAAATTGACCGCAAACAGCAGCATAAAGATCCCGACGACCCACTGGATATAGGGGCTATAGGAGACCAGGCTGTCATTTTTCAGCGAAAAGCCGCCCGTCCCGGCGGTGGCAAATGTGAGCAAAAGGGCATCAAAAACGCCGATGCCCCCAAACAGCATAAAAAGGAACTGCAGCAGGGTCATGCCGATATAAATGCCGTACAAAATCCGTGCGCTCTGGCGTGTTTTGGGGGTCAGCTTATTGACCTCCGGACCTGTGGATTCCGCCCGCATGATGCGCAGCCCGTCCCCGGAGGAGGTGGGAGAAATGGCCAGCAAAAACACCAGCACCCCCATGCCTCCCAGCCAATGGGTGAAGGAACGCCAGTATAATATGGATTTAGGCAGGGCTTCCACATCCCCGATGACCGTGGCACCCGTTGTGGTAAAGCCCGAGGCAATCTCAAACAGGCAGTTGACAAAGCCGGGCACCTGTTTGCTGAAATACAGGGGAAGGGCGCCGATGAGGGATACCAGCACCCAGGCCAGGGCCACCAGAATGAACCCCTCCCGGGAGCGCAGCGACCTGTTCTTATTTTTTTTCAAAAAACCGGGCAGGGAAATGCCGGCCGCCCCCGCCATGGTCAGGGCAAAGGCCAGGCAGGTGGAATAATCCCCCTCGCACAGGGCAATGACGGCGGGCACCACCATGAAAACCGCCACAATCAGCACCGTGGCGGACAAATAATACCACAAATTCCGATAGTTCATTGCATTTTAATCCGCTTCAAAAATATCATTCAGTTGGTCGATATTCCGGTCTGCCTTGGTGACAATCACCACCGAATCGCCCAGGGTAAAGCAATCATTGCCCCCCGGAATCAGCACATTTTCACCGTGGTGAATGATGGCCACCAGCAAATCCTTTTTCAAATGCATGCTTTTGAGGGGCAAATCCCGGCAAAGGGTGGATTCGGTCACGGAAAATTCCAGCGCCTCAATCTGGTCATCCACCATGCGGTGCAGGGTAATGGCCCCCTGATCCCGCCCGTTTTCCATGGCCCGGACATAGCGGACAATCTGGGTGGCGGCGATGGAGTGGGGGGTGATGACACAGTCCACATCGGTGGAACGCAGGATGGGGCTGTACTCGGTGCGATTGATTTTGGCAATGACCTTGGGGACATGGATTCCCTTGGCGAACATGGAAACCACCAGGTTCTGTTCGTCAATGCTCATCAGGCTGACAATGGCATCCGTTTCCTCAGCGCCCTCCTCGCAGAGCACATCAAAGGAGGTGCCGTCCCCCCGGATGATGGTGGCATTTTCCAGCCTTTCGCTCAGCAGCTCGCACCGGGCGGGGTCGATATCGATGATTTTGACCTGAATGCCCGTTTCGGACAGCATTCCGGCCAGATAAACGGCGATTTTGCTGCCGCCGATGATCATGACAGACCGGATTTTGCTTGTTTCCAGACCGGCAAACCGGACAAAGGACATCAGATGGTTGGACTGGGCGGTGGCGTAGATTTTGTCACCCCCCCGAAGCACAAAATCCCCTCGGGGAATGTATACCTCGCCCCCCCGCTCCACGCAGCAAATCAGCACCCGGGACTTGAGGGCGGCATACAGATCGACCAGTTTCAGCCCGTCCAGCTTTTCTCCCTCCCGGACAGGCAATTCCACGATTTCGGCTCTGCCCTTGGCAAAGGTTTCCCGGCGCAGGGAGGAGGGCAGACGAAGCAGCCCGTGAATTTCCCGGGCGGCACTGCGCTCCGGGTTCACCACCATGCTCAGACCCAATTCGTCCCGCATGAAATAATAGGCCTTGGTGTACTCCGGGTTGCGCACCCGGGCAATGGTATGCCGGCAGCCCAGCTTTTTGGCAATCATGCAGCACATCAGGTTGAGCTCGTCCGCCGATGTCACGGCAATCATCAGGTCAGCGGACTGAACCCCGGCCTTTTTCTGCATTTCCAAATCGGCGCCGTTTCCGCAGTAAACCAGCACATCCATCTGCCTTTCTGCCGGCTCCAGTACACCCATTTTGCTGTCAATCAGCGTCAGGTCATGCCCCTCCCTGGCCAGCGCCTGGGCAAGGGACAGCCCCACCTTTCCGATTCCGATTATGACGATTTTCATATCAGTCAGTCCTTAAAATTTCTGAGCGATGACATTCACATATTGCTTTACGCCGGTCAAAAGCTTGGAGGTCAGATAGTCTATTCGTTCCGCAGTATACAGCGTTTTCAAATTGGTGCAGCCGTAAAAGGGGCAATTCACCGTTTCCGTTCCCGAAATGAATGCGTTATAAACGGAGAAATACTCGGCTTTGATGGTGACGGTCTCCAGATTTTTGCAGTCCCAGAAGGCGTTTCCCGACATTTCCTTCAGGGTGGAGGGCAGCACAATGCTGACAATGGAGGTCTCCGCAAAGGCACGGTTGGCAATGATTTCCACCGGATAGCCCTGAATGGTTTCGGGGATGACCAGATTCTCCTGATTTCCCGTGTACTGATAAATCCGGATGAATACGGGGGAATCTTCCTTCCACTCGCTCGTGCCGATGCTGTAGTGCAGATTGGCATCAATCAGATGCTCCTCGCCCACCGCCTTTGCGCACACATCCCAGGCGTTTGTGCCGATGGACACATGAATCAGAAAATTTTCCGGCAGATTGCCAAAGGCATCCTCCCCGATGGACTGCAATGTATCGGGCACATAAAGGTCGGTCAGACCGCTGCCGTAAAAGGCTTTCTCCCCGATGGATTCCAGCAGACTGCCCTCCGGACATATGACAACCTGAACGCCCTCATCCCCCGCAAAGGCCTCTGCCCCAATGGTTTGGAGATCCCTGGGCAGCTCAAGCGTGCCGGCCGATGCGGAAACACAGCAAACAATCAGCAACAAAAAGGCAAGATACAGGCATCCTTTTTTCATCCGAAAGACCTCCCTTATAAGCTGTCAGCCCTTGATTTGAGACAGCGCAATGGCCGTCTGGGCGGCCAGACGGGCATTATTGTACACCAGCTGAATATTGGCATCCAGGCTATCCCCCCCGGTCAGATCCTTGATGCGGGCCAGCAGATAGGGGGTGGTCTCCTTGCCGTGGATGCCAAGGGCGGCGCAATCGGCAAGGGCCTGGTCAATGGCCTGGTCTATGACAGCCGAATCCATGGAAAATTCCGCCGGAATGGGATTGGCAACCAGCATGCCGCCGCACAGCCCCAGCTTGCGCTGAATCAGGAAGGTCTGCGCCAATTCTTCAGGGGAATCCACCCGATAATCTACGGCAAAACCGCTTTTTCTGCTGTAAAAGGCGGGCAATTCATTCGTTTGATAGCCCAGTACGGGCACGCCCTTTGTTTCCAGATATTCCAGTGTCAGTCCCAGATCCAGAATGGATTTGGGACCGGCGCAGATGACCATAACGGGGGTTTTGGACAGTTCCTCCAAATCGGCAGAAATATCCATGGTGGTTTCCGCTCCCCGGTGCACGCCGCCGATGCCCCCCGTTGCAAAGATGCCGATGCCTGCCATGTGGGCAATCATCATGGTGGTGGTCACCGTGGTTGCGCCGTCCAGCTTTTTCGCCAGAATAGAGGGCAGATCCCGGCGGGAGGCCTTGGTGACCTTGGTGCCTGTTTTGCCCAGATATTCCAATTCCTCCGGGGTCAGGCCGGCCTTCAGCCTGCCCCCCAGGATGGCGATGGTTGCGGGGGTTGCCCCCTCCGCCCGGATGATGTCCTCCACATTCCGGGCAGTCTGCACATTCTGCGGATAGGGCATGCCGTGGGAAATGATGGTGGATTCCAGGGCAACAACGGGGCGGCCTGCCTCCAGAGCCTGCCGAACCTCGGGGGATAAATCAAGATACGGATTCATAATATTTCTCCCTGTTTAATACAAAATCATACGGAACAAGGCAGTGTTCCGCCCCTATTTTACCACGGTCTGCGCTATCCGTCAAGAAACAGAAAATCGAACCAAAAACGGCCTTCCCATGTCAGGAAGACCGTGCAAAGCCATTACTTGTTGAATTTTTCCGGCACCTGCTTTTCCGATTTGGAAAGCATATCGCTGCGCCGGTTGGCCACCTCGTCGGGCTTTTGCTTGATATCCCCGGCTTTGGTTAACGCCATCTTGGTCAGGGAAGGGCCTACCAGCTCATACACCAGCACGGAGAACAGGATGATGTTGCGAATGAGCGCACCGTCCCCCTGCAATACCCGTGCCGCCGTGGCGCACATCCCCAGGGCGACACCCGCCTGAGGCAGCAGGGTGATGCCCAGATATTTGCGAACCGTTTGGGGGCTGCGGGCGATGTTGGAGGAAATGCGTGCGCCGAAATATTTGCCTGCCGAACGGGCGAGGATGTAGGCAACGCCCACCAGCAAAACGGAGGGATCGGCAAACACATCAAACTGCAATTCGGCACCCGACAGCACGAAAAACAGCGTCAGCACCGGGGCGGACCACTTGTCTGCCCTGTCCATCAGGTCATCGGACAGGGGGCAATAATTGCAGAACACCGTGCCCAGCATCATGCACACCAGCAGGGAGGAAAAGCCGAAGTGGAAGCCGAAAAGGTCAAACTCCACCTGGCTGAAGGCAACGGCAAAAATGATGCAGCAGGTAATCAGCGCCGTTCTGTTGCGGTTGGAATGGAAGCAGCGCTCCAGCAGGGTCAGCAAAATGCCGATGATGCTGCCAAAGCCAAGGGACAAGACAACCTCGGCCAATGGCTCGACAATCAGGGCGGCGATATTGGTCACCCCGGACTGCATGGTCTGGGCAATGCCAAAGGAAATGGCAAAAACCGCAAGACCCACCGCGTCGTCCAATGCCACAACGGGCAGCAGCACATCGGTGACCGGCCCCTTTGCCTTGTACTGGCGCACCACCATCAGCGTGGCGGCCGGGGCGGTGGCAGAGGCGATGGCACCCAGCGTGATGGCGGCGGGCATGGACAGGATGTCGGGGCGCAGGAAATGGAATACAATCAGCGCAACATCCACCACAACCGTGGTGATGACCGCCTGCAAAATACCGATGATGATGGCCTGCTTGCCCGTCTGCTTCAGGCTGGACAGGCGAAACTCATGCCCGATGGCAAAGGCAATAAAGCCCAGTGCCACATCGCTCATCAGGCTCAGGGATTCTACCTGGTCAAAGGAAATAAACCCAAGTCCCGAAATGCCCAGCCTGCCCAGTACGCAGGGACCGATGACCACGCCGGCCACCAGATAGGCGGTTACATCGGGCAAATGAAAACGGTTGAACAGCCGGGTCATCATCAATCCGGCCAGCAGAGAAACCGCGATGAATACGAGAGTCTCCATTGCAATGCTTCCTTTCATGCTGCACTAGGGCGCAGCGTGTGCAATTGTAGCACCATTGGGTGAAAAATACAAGCACAAAACAAAATTTCTTTTTTGCATTGCAACGGATTTTTTGATCAGCCCCTGGAAAGATAAATGGGGGCGGAAATAATCAAACTGCAGGGTCTCTGGCAGACCCGTCCCAGTGCCTCTGCCCGAAGGAACAAATCCTTTTTTTCGGCCTGAATGCTGCATTCGCCCCCCGCCCCGGGGATGCTTCCCAGCACCCGTTCATGGGCGCCGTACAGCCGGATTTCATCGATTTCCATGGGCAAATCCGCCCACAGGGGACGCTTATTCTGCAGATCGATCTGCGCCCGGACAACATAATTCCCCTGTGGCATTTCATCCCCGGGGGCAAAGGCGGAATGGCTGTTTTCGGCCGTCCAGACCAGATCAGGGCCGATGGACAGGGTGGTTCTGCCCTTTTTGATGGCCTCCAGTGCCTCTTTTTCGCCGACTTTTTCGGCTTCCAGCCAGGTACAGGCGGCGGGCTGCAAGGCAGATCCATTCCTGTGCCAGTCACGCCCGAAGGTGGGGGTCAGATGCAGCCCCTCATCCAGCTTGCTCAGCCACAGCTTTTTCGCCCGCTTGTTCTTGGGCAAAAGGGGCGGGAAGGGATCGGAATTCCACACCTCCATGTAGTCCACCTGTGTCCAGTCCCGGATATTGAAATCCCAGTAGCAGCCCGTGCAGAAGGGAGTGCCCAGCTCGTAGGGGTGGGCAACCCCCGCAAGACCGCCCGCCTCATGAATCAGCCTGATTTTTTCGTCAATGTTATCGATTTGCGCCTCCCGCCAATCCACAAATTCCTTGGCACCCAGCACCACCATATGCCCGAAATAGGTGGTCCATTCGATGCCGTGGATAAAGGGAAAGCCCGTTTTTTCCATTTCCCGGAAGCCGGACATGGTGTTATGGTCGGTCAGCGCAACCAAATCAAGCCCCAATTGCCTTGCGCTGTCTGCCAGCTCACAGGGCTCAAAATGCCCGTCCGAATGCAGGGTATGGCAATGTAATTCCGCAGCAATGCGCATGATTATTCCCCCTTTACAATGATTGTGGCCGTGCAGATGGGTGTCACCACGGCATGCACATTCAGCCCGATTCGCCACAGCCCGGGCTTCACCGCAACCGGCTCAAAGCCCGGGGTGGTTTGCTCCCCGTCAATGAGGTGGGTCTGCTGAGGCGCATGGCGATGAGCCGCCCCCACATACCCCATGGGACCGTCCAGAGAAAGGGTCACCAGGTTGGACAGGGTATTGCCCCGCTCCTTTTCGATGTCCTCCGCCGTCCATTCGGGGCTGGACGCATACATTTCAATGCCCTTGGTATAGTAGTCCGCCACGGTCTGCTCGTCATTCAGCATTTTGGGCGAATAGGCGTATTCGATGGTCAACCGGCTGCACCCCTTTGGCACATAAAAGGAAAAATACAGGTTTTTGCTGCTTGCTTCGGGTGTCAGAACAAGGGCAGTGTTCAGCAGTTCAGTCATTTTTTGCCTCCTGTAAGATGTATTGCTTCAGAAATTTGAGCCCTTCGCCGTAGCCATCAAACCCCATTCCCATAATGGTTTTTTGGGCATAAAAGGATACATAGGAATGGGAGCGGAAGGCCTCCCTTTTGCCGATGTCGGTCAGATGCACCTCGGCTGTGGGCAGCCCCACGGCCTTCAGCGCATCCAGGATGGCAACAGAGGTGTGGGTATAGGCCGCCGGATTGATTAAAATGCCGTCATAAAGGCCGTATGCCCGCTGAATTTCGTCCACAATCGCCCCTTCCCAGTTGGACTGGAATAAATGGATTTCCAGCCCCAGTGCCTCCGCCTGCCCGGTTATATACCGGCAAAGCGCAGCGTAATCCTGCTTTCCGTAAAGGTCGGGTTCCCGAAGACCCAACAGGTTGATGTTCGGCCCGTTAATCACCAAAATACGCATGAAACGCCTCCGTGATTTTTTTTGCCGCCTGCTCTGGACTTGCATCGTTCAAAACGGTGAAATGGCTGAATGATTCGTAAACGGGTGCTCGTAATTGAAGCAGCACCTGCATTTTTTCGGGGGTATCGGAAAGGGGACGGGATGCCGTGCACAAAAGGGCAGGGGGTCTTTGCAATTGACAGACAATGCCGTTTTGCAAAAGCATTTGCCGGTTTTTCTGGCGCATGACCGCCCCGCCTCCCAGGGCAATCACGCAGCCGCTTTTCATTGAAAGAAGGCGCACCGCCTCTGTTTCGATGTCCCGGAAGGCCTCCTCCCCTCTTTGCAGGATCAATTGGGCGGGGGACAGGCCGCTGATTTGCTCTGCCGCATCGTCCGTATCAAAAAAGGGTCTGGAAAGCATTTGAGCGCACAGCCGCCCGATGGTTGTTTTGCCCGCCCCCGGCATGCCGCAAAGCACGAGATTGCTCTGCATACAGGTTATTTTCCGGCAGACTGAATGGACAAAATCGGGGGAAAAACGGGTTTTCTGAAAGATTTCCTCTGACCGTGCACCCTGGGTGCAGAGCATATTGATCCCCCCTGCGCAGGGGATGCCCAGGGCTCTTGCCTGCTCCATCAGGCAGGTTTGAAGGGGATTGAACACCACATCGATGACCCCCTCCAGCCCGTCAAAGGCTTTCAACTGAACGGGGGCTTCGCCGTTGTCAGGCATCATGCCCACGGGGGTTGTGTTGATGAGAATCTGCCCATGGAGGGTGTGGGCCAGGCTCAGGGGGGTTTGCCCCTTTCTGGAGGAAAAGCAAACGGAGTGCGCCCCGTGCTTTTGCGCCACATAGGCGGCTGTTTTGGCCGTTGCGCCCTCCCCCAATATGACAATGCGCTTGCCGGATAAATCAAGCCCGGCATCCTGAATGATTTTTTCCAGCCCGGCGCAGTCTGTGTTGTACCCGGATAATTTGCCATTTTCCCGGCAAACCGTGTTGACAACGCCCGTTTTTCTGGCCTCATCGGACAAAAAATCCATACAGGAAAAGGCCAATTGCTTGTAGGGAATGGTGACGTTCAGCCCCCTGTAATCCCCCGCCCGGATGAATTTTTCGGCATCTGATTCATCCTCGATTTCCGTCAGGGAATAATCCGGATTGCCCAGCAGGGCATGCAGGGCAGGGGAGCAGGAATGCCCCAGCTTTTTTCCCAGCAGATAGTATCCGCTCATGTGGTTTGCTCCTGATAGGCCTTGGAAAGCGCCATGATTTTCTGATAAAATTCGGTGGAATATTGCCCCAATGCGCCTGATTTTTCCTGCACTCTGGCCAGGATTTCCTCTTCCCTTGCCTGATTGTACACGGGCTTATTCAGGCGCTTTTTTTCTTCCCCGATTTGTTTGCAGATTGCCATGCGTTTCAGAAAAAGCGTCAGCATTTCCTCGTCAACCAAATCAATCTCACGGCGTAAGTCAGTCAGATCCATTTTGCTTACCTCACAGAATGTCGTCAGCCAGCGCCAGGGCACAGGCCGCTTCCACGCAGGGCACGGCTCGCAGCACAATGCAGGTATCGTGCCGCCCCTGAATGGCAAGAACGCGGTCCTGATGTGTCTTCAGGGAAACGGTGCGCTGCATTGTTGCAATGGAGGGGGTGGGCTTGAAGGCCGCCCGGAAAATCAGGGGGGCGGAGGTGGACATGCCCCCTAAAATCCCCCCTGCGTGGTTGGATAAAAGGGTGATTTGCCCGTCCAGCATGGCATAGGGGTCATTATTTTCACTGCCCATCAGATGGCTTGCCCGGAAGCCTTCCCCGAATTCCACCCCCTTGACGGCGGGTACGGCGAAAACCGTTTGGGCAATTTTGCTGTCCAGACCGCCGAATATCCCATCCCCCAGCCCGACGGGCAGCCCGATACAGGCGCATTCCACAATGCCCCCCAGGCTGTCCCCCTGCCGCATGGCAAGGGCAATCTCAGCTTCGATTTCCTGCTTTTTGAGGGGATCAAGCAGGGGCATCGGGCTTTTCTTCAGGCGGTCTATGGTTTCATGGGGGATGGACAGGGGGTCAAAGGCCTCGTCCTGCACCCCGCCGATGGAATAAATATGCCCGGCAATTTCAATTCCCCGCCTTGCATACAGCTGCAGCAGAATGCCCCCGGCCGCACACATGGCAGCCGTCAGCCTTCCCGAAAAATGTCCCCCCCCTGAGGCATCATTCTGCCCGGCGTACTTGACATAGGCCGGATAATCGGCATGCCCGGGGCGGGGGGTATCCAGCAGGGATGTATAGTCTCCCCGCCGCACATCCCCGTTATCCAGCAAAACACAAAGGGGTGCGCCGCATGTATGCCCGTCAACCAGCCCGGACACGATCCGGGGGATGTCCCTTTCGCGGCGGGCGGTTGTCCCTTCTTCATTCGGGGTGCGCCTTGCCAGAAAGCGGCAGAGCACCTCCTCATCGATTATCTCACCCGCCGGCAAGCCGTCCAGCACGGCACCTATTTTTTCCCCGTGGGACTGTCCGAACAGGCTGACCCTGATTTTATTGCCCATCATGGATGACATGGCTGTTTCCTCCGACTGTATCAAAATCCTGCCAGAACAGGGGATAGGACTTGCAGACCGCCTGATCCTCCGATATGCGGGACGCCCCCTCGCACAGGGCGGCAATGACCGAGGCGGCCATCACCATGCGGTGATCCGTGCTGCAAAAAGTGCCGGCATGCAGCGGGACTTTTCCCCTGATGCGCAGGCAGTCCCCCCGAATTTCGGCATCCCCCCCAAAGGCACGAACCATCCGGCAGATGCCCTCTGCCCTGTCCGATTCCTTGAGACGAAGGCGGGAGGCGTTCTTTATGCGCGTTTCGCCCTCTGCATTCAGCGCAAGGGCGGCAATGATGGGGGAAAGGTCGGGGCAAACGGAAGCATCAAAATCGACTGCCCGGGGGGCATGCGCTTTTTTGACGGTGATCTGATTGCCATTTGTTTGCACATCGGCGCCGTATTCGGTCAGATACGCCAGAATCCTTCTGTCCGGCTGGAGGCTTTGCGGGGATAGTCCCTTGACCGTGATTTCACCTGTCATGGCGGCCAGAGCCAGGAAATTGGCACTGCCCGAATAATCCCCCTCCGGGGTGAGCAGCCCGGGGGAGCGGTAGGCCTGCCCCTTTCCCACAAAATAGCCGTCCGGGGTCTTTTCGGCCCTGACACCAAATGCGGACAGCATGGAAAGGGTCAAATCGGCATAGCCCTCCGATTGCAGGGGGGATGTCAGGTGAATGAAGCAATCCCTGCCCGTCAGGGGAAAGGCCAGCAAAAGCCCGGAAACATACTGGGAGGACACATCCCCCGGCAGCTCAAAATCCCCGCCGGACAGCCCGCCGCTGACCATGAGGGGGAGCATATCGCCGGAAACTTTAACGCCTTTTTGCCGCAAAACCCGGCACATCTGCGCTACCGGGCGGCGCACCAATTCCGGGCTTCCTTCAAAGCATCCGCCCCCCAAAACGGCCGCAACGGGCATCAAAAAGCGCAGGGTGGAGGCACTGCAGGCACAATCCAATTTGGCGTTTGCCCGGTATGTCAAAATAGGCTGCATCTGCCCCTCTTCATAGGCTGCGCCCATGGCCTTCAGGCAATTCAGGGTCGCCCGGATATCCTCGTTTATATCCAGAAGGGGGATTATTGTCGGGCGGTCGGCCAGTGCCCCGCAAATCATCGCCCTGTGGGCGGCGGACTTGCTGAGGGGGGCGCAAAGGGTGCCCTGGCAGGAAAAGGGGGTGATTTGTCTGGTCATGCGTCAATCCCCGCCTGAATCAGTTTTTGTATTTGCTCCAGTGATAAGCTTCGCAAAACTGCCCCCCCGTTTGTCAAAACGGGCAGGGTCAGCCGGTCGCCTCTTCGCTTTTTGTCGCTCAGGGCGGTTTGGAAGATTTTCAGGGGCGAAAAGTCGCAGGAGACGGGCAGCAAAAGGCCGCTCAGATGCTTTTTGATTTGCAGCGCATCAGACAGGGCAAGGTCGCTTTCGCCCGTTTTGACCGCCCCGATGATTTCCGCGGCCAGCCCGATGGCCACCGCTTCCCCGTGGCGCAGGGCATAGCCGCTCAGCTTTTCCGCGGCATGGCCGATGGTATGCCCCAAATTGAGCAGCTGCCGCTTGCCCGTATCCTGCTCATCCGCCAGCACAAAATCCCGTTTGACCCTGATATTCCAGGCGATGAAGCGCTCCTTTTCCTCATCCGGCATAGCGCAAAAATCCCGTGGGGGGTTCAGCAGCATGCGCCAGTCTGTCAGCAGCATATGCTTGGCCGCCTCTGCCATGCCGTTGATGATTTCTTCCCCGGGCAGCGTGCTCAGCAAATCCGTATCGCACAAAACAAGCTCGGGCTGGTGAAACACGCCGCATAAATTTTTTCCCTCGGGCAGATTGACCGCCGTTTTGCCCCCGACACAGGCATCCGTCATGCACAAAAGGCTGGTGGGAATCAGAACACTGCCGATGCCCCGCAGAAAGATTCCGGCGGCAAACCCGGCCAAATCGCACACCATGCCGCCCCCCAGGGCGCAGACCAGGTCCTCCCGGGTGATTTGAGCATCCGCCAGAAAACGCAATGCGCCGACTAATGTATCCGGATTTTTGTTTTCGTCCCCCGCCGGGATCACATGAACAAAAACCTGAAAGCCGGCCTGCAAAAGGCTTTCCCTGAGCCCTTGCCCCCACAGGGGATCCACATGCTCATCGCTGATGACGGCAACCCGTTGGCAGGGGTGGATTTTGCTGATTTCCTGCCCCGCCCGGGATAAAAGCCCCTTGCCTGTGAGCACGTCGTATGGTCTGGACACGCCGATTGCAATCCGTTCCATGAGTCATTCATCCTCCCCGGGTTTTGAAGGAGGCAGGCGATTTGCCCGTTCCTGTCTGCCTATTATAGTACAGAATGCGCATTTCGTCAAACGGCAAAAAATGTGTCATAGGGATGACAAAAATTGACAGAGTGCGTTTGGCGGGCTATTATAATGTAGCTCCTTTCAGGAGAATTCTGACGCAATGAGGCGTTTAAAAGAGGCGTTTAATAATGAGCGAATTTGTATTGATGACCGATTCCTCCTGCGATTTGCCCGAAAATCTGGCAAATGAAATGGATTTGACCGTGCTGCCCCTTTCCTATACGCAAAACGGGGAGACGATGCAGAACCGCCTTTCCGCCTCCGCCGGGGAAATCAGACGATTTTATCAGCGTTTGCGGGAGGGAATCGGGGCGGTCACCACGGGCGTGAACTTTGATGCCGCCTATACGGCCATGGAAAATGTGCTGCAAAAGGGCAAGGATGTGCTGTGCCTTGCGTTTTCCTCGGCGCTTTCCTGCACCTATGCCTCCTTCCATTCGGCTGCGAAGGAGCTGCGGGAAAAATACAGGGACAGGAAAATTTATGTGGTGGATACCCGCTCGGCCTCTTTGGGACAGGGGCTGCTTGTCTATCTGACGGCGGCACAGAAAAAAATCGGGCTGTCCATTGATGCGGTGCGTGATTTTGCCGAAAAAACCAAGCTGAAGGTCTGCCATTTGTTTACGGTGGATGATTTGATGCATCTGCGCCGGGGCGGGAGAATTTCCACTGCCGCCGCCTTTGTAGGCTCCATGCTGTCGGTCAAGCCTATCATGCATATGGATGACGAGGGCAGGCTGATTCCCCTGTTCAATGTGCGGGGCAGGAAGCGTTCCATTTCCACATTGGCCGAGCTGATGAGCCAGCAGGTGGAAAATGCCGAGGAACAGACCGTTTTCATTTCCCACGGGGACTGCGAGGAGGATGCCAAAACGCTGGCTGACATGATCCGGGAAAAGCTGCATGTCAAGTCCTTCGTGACCCATTTTGTAGGGCCGGTCATCGGCGCACACTCAGGGCCCGGCACGCTGGCGCTCTTCTTTGTGGGCAAGCACAGATAATGCATTTGATGGGGGGATCAGGGCATGCGGCGTTTGTTGAATGACGGCTGGTCTTTTGCAAAGCTGGCCGTGGAAAGCACCTATCAGGACACCCTTTCGGCGGATTTTTCGCCTGTTGATTTGCCCCATGACTGGCTGATCTGGCAGGCAGAGGACTTGTATGAGTCCGCCGATGCATGGTACAAACGAACGATTTTTGCGCAAAGGGATGGTCTGCGCCGGATACTGTATTTTGACGGCGTGTACATGGATGCGGATGTGCTGGTGAACGGGCGGGTGATTGCCACCCATCACTACGGCTACACCGCCTTTTGCGTTGACCTGACCGATGCTTTGCAGGAGGGCGAAAACGAAATTGCCCTTCATATCCGCCATATGTCCCCCAATTCCCGCTGGTATTCAGGCAGCGGGATTTTCCGTGATGTGGTGCTGGACACCGTTCCCGAATGCCATTTTGTGCAGGACGGGTTATATGTCCATACCGAGGCACAGGGGGCGGATTTCCTGCTTCAGGTATCCTGCGAAATCGCAGGGGAAGGGGAAAAAATTGCGGCGAAACTGACCGACCCGGAGGGGAACTGCGTGCTTTGCCGGACTGCCATGATCAGGCAGGGGGGTATTTCGTTTGAGGAGCGCATTTTTTCCCCCAAGCGCTGGGATGTGGAAAATCCCGCCCTGTATCGGCTTACCCTGACCCTGCCGGGGGATGAAATTTGTGCCAAGATCGGCTTTAAGACGGTGTCCGTCTCCCCCGATACGGGTCTTGCGCTGAACGGCCGGCCGCTGAAATTGCACGGCGTATGTCTGCACCATGATTTGGGCGCACTGGGGGCGGCATTCCACAAAAAGGCCGCCCGGCGGCAATTGCGCGTCATGCAGGAAATGGGAGTCAATGCCCTGCGCACGGCTCACAATCCCCCTGCAAAGGATGTGCTTGATTTGTGCGACGAAATGGGCATTTTGGTGATGGACGAGTCCTTTGACATGTGGGAAAAGCCCAAGACCCCCTATGATTATGCCCGCTTTTTCCCGGACGATTACAGGCAGGATGTGGCAAGCTGGGTGCGGCGGGACAGAAATCATCCCTGCCTGCTGATGTGGTCCATCGGCAACGAAATTTACGATATGCACGCCTCAGACAGGGGCGCGGTCATTACCAAGGCGCTGTCCGATGAGGTGAAAAAGCATGATCCTCTGGGCAACGGGCTGATTACCTTCGGCTCGAACTATATGCCCTGGGCGGGCGCACAAAAATGTGCCGAAATCATCAAAATTCCCGGCTATAATTATGCCGAAAAATATTATGAGGAACACCATAAATTGCACCCGGATTGGGTGATTTACGGCTCGGAAACGGCCTCTGTGCTGGCCTCCAGGGGCATTTACCATTTCCCCAAGGGCGAGGAAATTCTGTCCGATGATGATTTGCAGTGCTCTGCTTTGGGCAACAGCAATACCTCCTGGGGCGCCCGGTCATTGGAAAAAATGCTGGCGGATGACCTGAACACCCCCTTCAGCCTGGGACAATTCGTCTGGTCGGGCATTGATTATATCGGCGAGCCGACCCCATATCACACCCGTTCCTGCTATATGGGGCGGTGCGATACCGCCTGTTTCCCCAAGGATGCCTATTATCTGTTCAAGGCCGCCTGGACGGGGCAGCCCTTTGTGCACATCGGCGTTTACTGGGATTTCAATGAGGGACAGATGATTGATGTGCCGGTCTGCACCACGGGGGACGAGGCCGAATTGTTCCTGAACGGAAAATCATTGGGCAAAAAGCCTGTCAACCGCCTGAGCGAGGCGGACATTTGCCCGGTCTGGCATGTGCCCTATACGCCGGGGGAATTGGAGGCCGTTGCCTATCAAAAGGGGCAGATTGCGGCACGACAGTCTCGCCATTCCTTCTCTGACAGCAAAAAAATCGTCCTGAAATGCGGGGATACTGCCCTGTATGCCACGGGCAGGGACATTTGCTTTGTGGAAATCTCTGTATTGGACGGGGAAAATCATCCGGTTGAAAATGCCCGGGACAGGGTGTCTGTTTCTGTGGAGGGCTGCGGCTATCTGCTGGGGCTGGATAACGGGGATGCGGACGATTTTGACGGGTATAAAACGGACTGCCGCAGGCTCTTTTCCGGCAAGCTGCTGGCCATCATCGGGGCAACGGACAAGGCAGGGGATATGAAGATTCATGTGTCGGGCAGGGGACTGGAAGGGGCAGAATTATCCATTCCCGTGCTGGAGGCCGAAAAAATCGAAGGCGCTTCCTGTATGCAGCGAATCACCCCCCATGGTGACTTGGGAAAAACGGATGCACGGAAGCTGGAATTGGTGGCACAGGAAAGGCTTTGCTTGTCTCCTGAGCATCCAAGAGCCTTTGTGGGGCTGAAGGTGCATCCGCAAAATGCCGATTGCGGGGAAATTACATGGAAAATCTGCACACCGGGGGGCATTCCGCTGGATTGTGCATCCATTGAAGAAACATCGGGCGGCGTGTGGCTCACGGCCAGGGGGGACGGGGATGTCCATCTCAGGGCTTCCTGCACCAACTCGGACGGGCATGTGCGGCTGATGTCCCAGCTGGAGGTTCGGATTACCGGCATGGGCAAGGCACGGCTGAACCCCTATGAATTTGTCCCCGCCGGGCTGTATGATTTGTCTGACGGGCAGCTGGGGCCGGGCAATGACCATGGGGTTGCCTTTGCCAGGGACGGGCAGAGCATGGCGGGCTTTACCAATGTGGATTTCGGCGCGGTGGGCTCGGACGAAATCACCCTGCCCATTTTCAGCCTGTCCTCCGATGTCTGCCATCATCTGAAGCTGTATGACGGCGATCCAAGGGAGGGGGGCGTGCTGATTGATACGCTGGATTATCAAAAGCCCTCCATCTGGAATGTGTATCAGGCCGAAACCTATCATCTGCCCAGGCGTTTGACGGGCATCCGGACGCTGTGCTTTGTGATGAATGACAAGATTCATTTGCAGGGCTTTTCCTTCAAAAAGCTTTGCCGCAGCGGGCTTTTGCTGGGTGCCTTGGAGGCGGATCTCCTGTACGGCGACCAGTTTACCAAAGATGTGGCGCAAAACGCCGTGCTGGGCATCGGAAACAATGTGTCGCTGGTGTTCAAAGACATGGAATTTGCGGGCGAAAGAGCAAATTTGCTGCTTGATGGGCAGTCCAATACCCCGGTCAATACCGTCTCTGTTCGGGTTGCAGACAGCCAGGGTCATGAACAAACGACCCTGTGCGAGTTCGAGGGCCCCGGGCGGAAGACCAAGCCCTTTGAGGTCAGGGTGTTTCCCGGGAAATGCACGGTTACCTTCCTCTTTTTGCCCGGCTCGGATTTTGATTTTTACAGCCTGCGCTTTACAGAGAAATAAATGAAAGATTTCATCAAAAATATTGCACTTCAAGCGTTTTTGTGCTATATTGTCGCTGTCGGAAGACAGATTCTGTTCAAAGAAGTGATAGAAAATGATCGTCGGATGCACAAAGGAACTGAAGAATCATGAGTATCGTGTGGGGCTGACGCCGGACAATGCGGCTGCCTATATCGCCAAGGGGCACACTGTGCTGATTGAAAAGGGCGCCGGGCTGGGTGCCGGCTTTTCGGATGAGGATTATGCCGCCTGCGGTGCCGTTTTGTGCGATGAATCCCGGGAAGTTTATGAAAAGGCCCGGATGATTGTCAAGGTCAAGGAGCCGGAGGAATGCGAGTATGGTTTGCTGCAGGACAATCAGATGCTGTTCACCTACCTGCATCTGGCGGCCAACCCGGCCCTGGCAAAGCAGCTGATTGCCAAAAAGATTCAGGCCGTTGCCTACGAAACCATCACGGATGACATGGGCAATCTGCCCTGCCTGCGCCCCATGAGCCAGATTGCGGGCCGCCTTTCCATTCAGGAGGGCGCCAAGTACATCGAAAAGGAATTCGGCGGAAGGGGCATCCTGCTGGGGGGCGTTCCGGGTGTGGAGCGGGGCAAAATCGTCATTATCGGCGGCGGCGTTGCCGGGACGTATGCGGCCAAGGCGGCCGTGGGCATTGATGCGCAGGTGACGCTGCTGGATATCAATCCCAACCGTCTGGCCTATCTGGAGGATATTTTCGGCGCATCGGTCACCACCTTGTATTCCACCGAGGCCAATATCCGCAAGGCACTCAGCGAGGCCGATCTGGTCATCGGCTCTGTGCTGATTCCGGGCGGCTCTACCCCCAAGCTGATTCGCCGGGAGCATCTGAAGCTCATGAAAAAGGGCGCGGTCATTGTGGATATCGCCATTGACCAGGGCGGGTGCTGCGAATCCTCCCATGTTACCGTTCATGACGATCCCATCTTCATTGAGGAGGGCATTGTGCATTACTGCGTGGGCAATATGCCGGGTGCCGTCCCCTATACTAGCACGGTTGCCCTGACCAATGCTACGCTGCGCTACGGGCTGACCATGGCGGACAAGGGCGTGGAGGCCGCTGTACTGGCCAATGCCGGGCTGGCCAATGGGCTGAACACCTATGGCGGGCATATCACCAATGCCAATGTGGCCAGGGCGCTCGGTCAGGAGTATGTTTCGGTGCAAAGCGCCTTGCGTGCCTGAGATTTTTCGGGGTGGGGGATGGAAAAGCCGTGAAAAAGAAGGTTTCACTCGTTATTTGTATTCTGCTTGTGCTTGCCCTGGGGGGACTGATTCTTGCCCTGAAAATGGTGGATGTGCAGGCTGCGGGCCCTCTTGATTCTCAAATCGGCCTTGCGGGCATCAACACCCGCTTTCGTGATTTGATCGGGCAGAATGCCTTGATGCATGTCTTGGCCGATATGCTGCTGTATACCTCCTTTGCCGTGGTGCTTTGCTTTGGGCTGGACGGGCTGATTCAGCTGATTTCCGGCCGGTCACTGAAAAATGTGGACAAGGGGCTGCTGTTTCTGGTGCCCATTTACCTGCTCATGGCGGTTTTCTATGTTGCCTTTGAAAAATTCATCATCAATTACCGCCCCATACTGGAGGATGGCGTGCTGGAGGCCTCCTTCCCTTCCTCCCATGTGCTGATGATTGTGACCATACTGGGCACGGCCGCCCTTGAGCTGAAGCACTTGGTGGGAAATCGGGCAGGCAGGGGACTGCTGCAATTTCTCTGTATCCTTGGCTGTATCGGGGGGATAGCCGTTGTGTCCCTGCACGGCAGGCATTGGCTGACCGATGTGGCGGGGGGCGTGCTGTGCGCCGGGATTCTCATCAGCTTGTATGCGTATTTCACGGCTGATTTGGATCAAGAGGATTTGGAATACGAGGACTGAAGGGGAAAGCTTCGATCAAATACAAAAACAGGCAGGAGACTTGAGCTTCCTGCCTGCTTGTTTTTATGGGGAAATGAGGGCAGAATCAGTCCTCGTCCCCTTCCTCTGAATCCTCATCGGTGATGCACACATTGACGCCGTTGACCTCTACGCCGTTGTCCGCCCGGATGAGGATATAGTTCAGACCGTCAATGACCCTGGTCTGCACCCAATCGGAATGGGCGGGGTCCACCTTGATGGATACGCCGGGGGCTTTGAGCTCAAATCGCTTGGGGGTCACGACACCCGCTGCATCCAGCACGGCGTACTCCCCGAAGGCTTCGGCATACTTTTCCTCAAAGGCATCCACATGCTCCTTGGATACCCCGCAGTCGCTCAGCACCTGGCTGACCTGCCTCCGGTCAATCTGCAGCGGCTCGGCAATCTTCTGCTCCTTCTGATCCTCCAGCAGATCCCGCACCTTTTCATGCACGGACTGCACCACATCCAGACTGCAGTCGCTTTCCAGCGATTCGGTCAGCACCTCCCGGAACTTTTCCTTTTGCTCCAGGGCGGGCATGGAGATATTCGTGTTGAAAATTTCTTCAATGAATTTGTCGTGGACATCGGCGGGATTTTTGCTGAAATACAGTGCGCCGTAGATATTGGCCGCGCGCTCCTCAAAGGCGGGAAACAGGAAGCCCAACTCGGGTACGGCGACAAAAAGCTCCCCCTCTTTGGTGTGGAAGGCCCCGTCCTGAGCGAAAAAGCTCAGGGTTTCCTTGGTCTTTTTCACGGGGCAGACGGCGCACAGGAAATAATTGAACACGCCGGTGGACTGCTCGCGGTCAATCTCGCCGTTTTGATTTTTGAAGGGCACATCATACCCGTCATGCATGAGCAAAATCAAATAGGGATCTTCCACGGGATGGGAGGCAATCACCCGCCCGAAAAAGGCATCGGCGGCATCGCAGTCCTGCAATGCGCTGTCCCGCAGAACGGTCAGCAGCCTGTGCTCTTCCCCGTGCAGCACCTGTTCGGGCTTAAAATCGATATTCAGCAGATTCTGCCCCAGCGTGCCGGAAAATACCTTTTTGAACAGCGCCATATATTTTTCGCATTCCTCCTTGGGCATTGCCCCCATAGGCAGGGCAAAGGAGGATAAAATTTGTCCGTCTGCGCTGACATAGCAGCCCCTGATGACGGTTGCATTCACCTTTTCGGGGTTCAGACGGCGTTTGATTTCGGCAACATCCTTCATATTCATTTCATTATTTCTCCGTTTTCTGATGATAATCACAAAGATTCTTCAGCGTACAATGCTCGCAGTCCGGCCGTCCGGCATGGCATACCCTGCGGCCATGGTAAATCAGCCGGTGGTGTGTATTGTTCCACTCGGCAGGGGGGATAGCGCTTGTCAGCTGCTGCTCTGTTTTTTCCGGACTTGTTGACTGAACAAGCCCCAGACGGTTGGACACACGCTGCACATGGGTGTCCACCGCAAAGGCAGGCACGCCAAAGGCGTTGGCCAGCACCACATTGGCGGTTTTCCGGCCAACACCGGGCAGAGCGGTCAGCTCCTCCAGGGTATCAGGCACCTGCCCGCCGTGCTTTTCGCAGATGATTTTGCAGGCGGACACGATATTGACGGCCTTGGATTTGAAACCGCAGCTTTTTACGTAAGGATACAGGATTTCGGGGGTGATTTTCGCCATGTCCGCCGCCGTGGGAAAATCCCGGAAAACGGCGGGGGTCACCAGATTGACCTGCCTGTCCGTGCACTGGGCACTGAGCATGGTGGCAACCAGCGTTTCGTAGGGGTTTGAAAAATGCAGCTCGGGCTTTGGGGCAGGGTAGAGCCTGGCCAGCTCGGCCAGGATTTGCGCATGACAATGATTGTTCATGATATTATCGAATCGCCGTTTCAAGAATTTTTCTGTAGCGCATCATCAGATACAAAACCGCCGTATAGACAGGGTAGGCAACGGCATTGACGATGACACGGGTCGTTACATAGGTCCAGCTGCGCCCATAGCCCATGATATAGGTCCACAGCGTGTTGCAAAAGGCAAAGCAGATGACCGAAACAAGCCCCTGGGCGGCACAGGCAAAGGCCAGGCTTTGCTTGCCTGTTTGAGCGGGCTTATGCAGAAGCATGCCATAAAACAGCCCCTCCAGCAGGGCAGTCAGGGTAAACCCAAGGAAGAATTCACTGCCTGCCAGCAGCGCCCCCAGGATATCGGCAATGACCCCCACCACCATGGCCGGCACGGGCCCAAACAGCATGCCGCACAGCGCCAGCGGCACAAAGCCAAAGGAAAGCTCCAGCACCTTGGGGAATATTTTGATGTTCAGAAATTCCGCCGCCACGATTTCCAGCGCAATCAGTATGGCCAGATAGGAGATATCCCGGGCGGTCAGCTTTTTGAATTGCATTTTGTGGAATTTCTCGTCAAAAGCCACAAAAATCCCCCCTTTTTTTGAAAAAAGCAAATTACAGCTCGATGGTCAGGTCATCATTGGCCAGGATGAATTCGGTTTGCGTATCCTTCAGCGCATCCCGCAGCTGCAGCACGCTGGGCAGCCTGTCCTGGGCGCAGTGGGTAATGCAGATTTTCCTGACCGTGCCTGTCTGCAGCGCATCCAGATACTGCATGGCCGAAAAATGGGCGCACTCGGTGATGGTCAGGTCATAGCTTTCCCGTGCCACCAGCCGTGCATAATCCTTTTCAGGACCGCAGCCTGGGGTCAAATCCCCGGCAAACAGCACCTTTTTGCCCTCGCATTCCACCTGATGGGCAAAGGAGGTGGCGGTATGCCCGGTGCGCAGGGCGGTCACCCGGATGATTCCGTCCTCATAGAATGTGCCCTCATTGACCGGGAAAAAGCGGATGGAGGGGCGCAGATTATCCCCGCTGCAATCCAGGAAATCCTTGATGACATTCTTCATCTGCATGTCGGGCAGGTAGATTTCGGGATCGGCCTGCTTGAACCGCCAGGAGCACAGGGCGCTGAAGGGAATCAGCCCGGCCGAATGGTCGGTATGCATATGGGTCAGGAAAACGGCCGTGATGTCATCCGGCGTCAGATGGCGCTTGGCAAGCCAGGAGCAGGGATTGCAGCCGATATCGATCAGATACCTTTTCCCGCTGCTTTCCAGCAGGATGCAGGAATAATTTTTGCCGGGCTCGGGGATTGCGCAGCCCGAACCGATGAATGTGATTTTCATATTGTCTCCTTATCCGGCAAAGCCATCGTACAGCACACGGATGGCCGCCTCGAAATTTCTGTTGTCCACGCCCAGGATAATGGACAGCTCATCTGCCCCCTGTACGATGGTGCGGATGTTGATACCCTGCTGTCCCAATGCATTGAACAGCTTGCCCGAAATGCCGGGACGGAAGGTCATTTTGCGCCCCACGGCGGCCACCAGCGCAATGCCGTCCTGCACCTTGACATCGTCCGGGCGGGAATTTTTCCGGATATCGCCGATTACATCGTACAGATTATCCCCCAGCGCCGCACTGGATACCAGCACGGCAAAGGAGTCAATGCCCAGCGTGATGTTTTCCACCGGGATGTGGTATCTGTCCAGAATTTCCAGCGCCTGGCGCAGGGCATAGCTGGCATTCATTCCCCGCTTGTGCACGGTCAGGGCAGTGAAATTCTTGCGCCCCGTAATGCCGGTGAGGAAGCGCCCGTTTTCCATATTGTCCTCGTCAATGGAATCCACAATCATGGTGCCCGGATCCTGGGGACGGTTGGTGTTGAGGATGTTCAGGGGAATGCCCCGCTCCTTGACGGGCATGATGGAATCCTCATGCAGAACGCTGGCCCCAAGGAAGGCCAGCTCCCGCAGCTCGCTGTAGGTGACCCGGGCGATGGGCTTTGGATCCTTGACAATCTTGGGATCGGCCATCAGTATGCCCGATACGTCCGTCCAGTTTTCGTAGATGTCCGCCCCCACGGCAGCGGCCGCCAGAGCGCCTGAAATATCGCTGCCTCCCCGGCTCATGACCTTGATTTTGCCCCCGGGCAGGGAGCCGTAAAAGCCGGGCAGCACCATGCGCTCATGGGCTTCATAGGCATTTTTCAGCGCGGCCGTGGTCTTTTCCCGATCCAATTGCCCGTCAAACCCAAAGAAAATGCATTTTTTCGCATCCACGAACTCGTAGCCCAGATATTCGGCCATGAGCCTGGCCGTGAAATATTCCCCCCGGCTGACCAGCTCGTCCACGGGGAAATCCCTGTTCAGACGGCTTTTCAGCTCGTCCAGCTCCCCCTCGATATCCATCGTCAGATGCAGCGTATCCCGGATTTCCACAAACCGGGAACGGATGGTCTGGAAAATCTCATCGCAGGACACGCCGTATTGCAGATGCGCATGGCACAGATACAGCAAATCGGTCAGCTTGTGATCCTCGCTGAACCGCTTGCCCGCGGCCGAAATGACGATGATTTTCCGCCCTTCATCCGCCCGGACAATGTCCCGCACTTTTTTGAATTGGTCTGCGCCGGCTACGGATGAGCCGCCGAATTTTGCTACCTTCAGCATATTTTTATTCCTCGATTCCCGCAAAGAAAATTTGTCTGTTCAAAGCCCTGATTTGCTTTGCTTTTTCGTGCATGTCCCAAACAGCCATTTTTTCGGTGATAAACCGGGTTTCCGTTTGATGGAACAGGGGGGCATCCTGCTTTTCGCACCGCACGAAATACCGGTGGGATGCCAGATGATTGTCTGCCCCGCCCGGTTTGCAGGAGCAATCCAGCATGTAGTCTGCCCCCTCCTGCAGCCTTGTCAGATCCCGCAGCATGGCAGATGCGGTGGGATACCGCCCGGCGCCCTGCCCAATCAGCGTGATGCTGCCCGCCTTTTCGGCCTCATAAAAGGCCAGATTGTTGTTGGACAGCACGGCCGCGTCCGGGGAGGAGGGGGAAAGCAGTGTGGGCTCTACATAGGCATAGCAGCCCTTTTCGGTCTTCCCGGCCTTGCCCTTCAGGCGGCAGATGAAGCCTTTTTCGGCAAAAAATTCGATATCCGAGGCGCAAATCTGCTCAATGCCCTCCCGGCAAAGCCCCTCATGGGGCAGCAGACCAAAGGCAACCCCGCTGCACAGCATGATTTTCCGCAGGGTGTCCAGTCCGCTGACATCGGCGGAAGGATCCTGCTCTGCATAGCCCAGGCTCTGCGCTTCCCGGAGGGTCTGGGCATAGTCCGCATGAAAGCGGGTCATCCTGTCCAAAATAAAGTTGGTAGTGCCGTTCAGAATGCCGCCGCAGCAGAGGATTTTGTCCGTTTTTGCGGCCAATGCCATGTTGTGCAGGATGGGAACGCCGCCCCCGCAGGCTGCGCTGAAAAGCAGCCCCACGCCCATTTCCCGGGCAATCCGGCTCAGCTCAATCCCCTTTTCGGCAATCAGCGCCTTGTTGGAGGTCACCACATGCTTTTTGTGCTCAAGAGCCGCCTTGACGCACTGATAGGGGAATTCCACGCCGCCGATGGCCTCGGCCACCGCATCAACCGAAGCATCCGACAAAATTTCGTCAAAATCGGTTACCTGGTCGGGCTGGGACAAAAATTCAGGCAATACAAGCACCTTGCCCGTTTCCAGGCCGGGCGCATTTTTCAGCATTTCATAAACGCCTTTGCCCACGGTTCCGAAACCGATCACGGATACCTTCATACATTCATCTCCCATTCATCTCAGGATGTACCGGATACGCCGCTATTTTACCATATCCCGAAAAAAAATACAATATCCATGAACAGCAAATTTGCCGCTGTTTGTTTGACAAGCGGGGGTTTGCATGGTATAATGAAGGGGCGTTGACGGGAAACTGTCTGCTTTGAATTTCTGCAAGGTGCGCAAGGAGGAACATTCGGCATGAAAAAGAACGAAATTGCCGCCATGATTGACCATACATTGCTGAAGGCAACCGCCACAAGGGAGCAAATCATCCGTTTGTGCGAGGAAGCAAGGGCATATTCCTTTGCCTCGGTCTGCGTCAATCCCCTGCATGTGGCGCTGGCTGCCAGTCAGCTTCAGGATTCCGGGGTCAAGGTTTGCACGGTGGTGGGGTTCCCTTTGGGCGCCAACACAAGCAGCGTGAAGGCCTTTGAAACGGCGGATGCCGTGAAAAACGGTGCGGACGAAATTGATATGGTGGTCAACATCGGCGCTTTGAAGGAGCATGATGTACAGACCGTTCAGGAGGATATACGGGCGGTTGTGCAGGCAGCACAGGGGCGGCTTGTCAAGGTGATTATCGAGACCTGCTATCTGACCGACGAGGAAAAGGTGATGGCCTGCCAGGCGGCAACAGCTGCCGGGGCGGATTTCGTCAAAACCTCCACCGGGTTTGGCACGGCGGGTGCCAATGTGCAGGATGTGCGCCTGATGCGCCGGAGCATCCCCGATTCCATGTCCGTCAAGGCGGCAGGCGGCATTCATACCTATGCAGAGGCTCTTTCCCTTGTACAGGCGGGGGCTGCCCGGATCGGCGCCAGCGCGGGGATTGCCATTGTGGGGGATGCGGAATAAATGACCGGCGAAATGGGTGAAATGCAGGAGAGCCGTCTGACCCTGGTTTGCCTGAACGGGCAGGGACAGTTCCTGATTCAGAGGGATGAGAGCGGAAATTGGGGCTTTCCGTCCTGTGAATGGACTGGAGCACCCGAAGAAAGCGCAATCAAATTTCCGGATGGGCTGCTTTTTGTTGCGGAGGGGGATATCTCCTGCACGAAAATGCCGGGGCTTGGCGAGCAGGGGGTCTGGCTTGTGCGCCTCAAGGCCGGGGAGTGCCGTGGGGACGAAATCAGGTGGCTGTACCCTGAGGAGGCGCTTCAGGACAAGCAAATCCTTTCTCAATTAAGCGCCTTTCCCCATTTTCATGCCCTGATGCCCGAGCTTTCCTGCCTGAGCGGGCAAATCCGTGTGCCCTGCGGACGTTACAGGCATTTCAAGGGCAATGAATACCGGGTGCTTTCGGTTGCCCTGCATTCCGAAACCCTGTGCCCCATGGTGGTATATCAGGCGCTCTACGGCGGGGAAAAAATCTGGGTGCGTCCGCTGAATATGTGGACAGAATTCGTCCAAAGGGACGGAAAGGTCTGCAGAAGATTTGAAAAAATCCCCGAAAAATCAGAAATTTAAATAAAATTTGTTGCCATTTTGCGCAAAATCCTGTATACTGTTGTTTGACCTTATGGTTACCTTAAAAGGAGGTCATGTTGTATGGATTGCAAGGTTCAGAACGATTTCGGAACGATTTACATCTCAGAGGATGTTCTGCTCAAGGTTGTGGGCTATGCCGCGCTGGAATGCTACGGCATTGTTGCCATGAGCTCCAAGCGGATGAAGGACGGCGTGGTGGAATGGCTGGGCCGGGAGAATCTGAGCAAGGGCGTTTCCGTGCGGATGGAGGACAACGAGCTGGTGGTGGATATGTATATCGTGGTCGAGTACGGAATCTCGGTGGCTGAGGTATGCAAGACCATCGTGGAGGTTGTCAAGTATAAGCTGGAAAGCATGACGGGCGTTACGGTGCGCCGGGTCAATATCTCTGTCGAAGGCATCCGCGTTTGAATGGGCTGCCGGTGGACTGAAGTGAACGGAGGAGAATTCTTTTGATTCAGATACAGGCACTTGACGGTCTCATGCTGCGGGAGATGGTGCTGGCAGGGACCGCTTTGCTGGAAAAGAACAGGGAAAAGGTGGATGCGCTCAATGTTTTCCCTGTGCCGGATGGTGATACGGGCACCAATATGTCCCTGACCATGGCCAGCGCCGTGCGGGAATTGAATGCCCGCGAATTTGAGACGGCCTCTCAGGCGGCCAATGCCCTGGCCAAGGGGGCATTGCGGGGCGCCCGGGGCAACAGCGGCGTCATAACCAGCCAGCTGTTCAGAGGGTTTGCCAAGGCATTGGATGGGGTGGAAAAAATCACCCCCGTTCAGTTTGCCGAGGCGTTGAAAAACGGTGCGGATACGGCATACAAGGCCGTTATGCGCCCCAAGGAAGGCACGATTCTGACGGTTGCCCGGGTCATTGCTGAGGATGCGATGAAGCAGGCCCAGGCTGCGCCGGATGATTTTGATGCGCTGTTTCGTGTGATTTTGTCCAGCGGCGAAAGCATTTTGAGCCGAACCACCGATATGCTGCCTGCCCTCAAGCAGGCGGGGGTTGTGGATGCGGGCGGCAAGGGACTGCTGCTGATTTACACGGGCTATGCGGCCGTTTTGCGGGGCGAAACCATCGAGGATATCGAGGAGAAGCCGGATGAGGGCGCCTCGGCCGATGTCTTTGAGGATCACCATGAGGATGACGGGCAGGAGCTGAAGTTCGCCTATCATGTGGGCTATACCCTGAAATATATCAGCCCCAAGGTCACCGGGACGGAGGTGGATAATTTCCGCCGTCAGCTGAACCGCATCGGTGAAAATGTCTATCTGGGCAGCGACATGGCCGCTTTGTTTGTCCATGTGCATACCAATGACCCGGGCAAGGCGCTGCAGTATGGGCAGATGCTGGGGGAATTGGTGGATTTGGATATTCAGAATCTGGCCGAAATCCGCCGCCTCAATCAGCCCGAAAAGGAGCCGCCCAAGCCCTTTGGCATGGTTGCGGTGTCTCTGGGAGAAGGCTTCTCCAAGATTTTCAAGGATCTGGGCGTGGATGTGATCGTAGAGGGCGGTCAGACCATGAACCCCTCCATTGATGACCTTGCCCGTGCCATTGAGCAGACCAATGCCGAGTCGGTTTTTGTGTTCCCCAATAACGGCAATGTCGTGCTTGCGGCGCAGCAGGCAGCCCAGATTTGCGAAAAGGCCGTTCATGTCATTCCCACCAAGAATGTTGCCATGGGCATTGCGGCCATCGTTGCCTTCCGCCCGGATATGAGCGCCCAGGACAATGCGACCAAGATGGAGGAGGCCTCCCAGCAGGTGCGCACGGGCACCATTACCTATGCCGTCCGGGACAGCGAGTTTGAAAATCTGCATATCAAGCTGGGGGACATCATCGGTCTGCATAACGGCGCCGTGACCTGCAAATCCGAGGATTCCGTGCATGACGTGGCCTGCGAGCTGATGCGGGAAATCGTGACGGAGGATGACGGGCTGATTACGCTGTATTATGGTCAGGATACCGCTGAGGAGGATGCCCAGGCTCTGGCCGAGGAATTGGAAGAGCAGTATCCGGATTGCGATGTGGAAGTGCAGTTTGGCGGCCAGCCGCTGTATTATTATCTGATTGCAGTGGAATAATAAAGCAAAAGGCTGCCCCTGCGGCGGCCTTTTTTATAAAATACGCCCCGGCCAGACCCGATGGGCGGCAAACCGTCGAAAAATGAAAGGAAGAACACAATGGAATACGGCTATTTTGACGATCAGAAAAGGGAATATGTCATTACCAGACCGGATACCCCTTATCCCTGGATCAATTATCTGGGCAGCGAGCAGTTTTTCTCTCTTATGAGCAATACCTGCGGCGGCTACAGCTTTTATAAGGATGCCCGCCTGCTGCGCCTGACCCGGTATCGTTACAACAATGTCCCCACCGATGTGGGCGGACAGTATTTCTATATCAAGGACGGGGACACCATCTGGAATCCCGGCTGGCAGCCCACCAAGACCCCGCTGGATCGGTATGAGTGCAGGGTGGGACTGGGCTATACCGCTATTTCCTCGGAAAAGAAGGGTCTGTCCTGTGATCTGACCGCCATGGTGCCCCTGGGGGACAATGCGCTGGTGACCCGTCTGGAATTGACCAACCATTCGGCGGATGTGAAGTCCTTTTCCCTGTTCAGCCTCGTGGAATTCTGCCTGTGGGATGCCCAGGATGACAGCACCAATTTCCAGCGCAATTACGCCCTGGCCGAGTTTGAAATCGAAAAAGAGGGGGCTGTGCTGTACCATAAGACGGAATACCGGGAGCGCAGAAACCATTATGCCGTGTATGCGGTCAATGCGCCCGTTGCCGGGTTTGATACGGACAGGGAGACCTTTATGGGGCTGTACAACGGCTTTGACCGTCCCGATGCCGTATTGGAGGACACCCCCCGCAACAGCGTTGCCCACGGCTGGGCGCCCATCGGCTCTCACTGCATCAAGGCAACCCTTCAGCCCGAAGAAAAGGTTTCCTATGTGTTTGTGCTGGGCTATTGCGAGAATCCCGTGGAGGAAAAGTTCATTGCGCCCGGCATCATCAATAAGACCCCTGCCTATCAGTTGCTGAACAATTATGCAACCGATGCCCAGTTTGTTCAGGCTATGCAGAAGCTGGCCGGGCATTGGGAGACGCTGCTGGGCCGCTTTACCATTGATTGCGGGGATGAAAAGCTGCGCCGCCAGGTCAATATCTGGAACCAGTATCAGTGCATGGTGACCTTCAATATGAGCCGTTCCGCCTCCTATTTTGAGAGCGGCATCGGCCGGGGCATGGGCTTCAGGGACTGCAGCCAGGATCTGCTGGGCTTTGTGCATCTCATTCCCCAGCGCGCCAGGGAGCGCATACTGGATATCGCCGCCACCCAGTTCCCGGACGGCAGTGCCTATCACCAGTATCAGCCCCTGACCAAGCGGGGCAATGAGGGCGTGGGCAGCGGGTTCAATGACGATCCCCTGTGGCTGATTTATGCGGTGGCCGCCTATCTGAAGGAAACGGGGGACACCTCGATTCTGCATGAAACGGTGGATTTTGATAACGATCATGCGCTGGCCGCTCCCCTGTATGAGCATTTGCGCCGCTCCTTCCATTATATTGCCGAGCATAAGGGCCCCCATCAGCTGCCCTTGATTGGCCGGGCGGACTGGAATGATTGCCTGAACCTGAACTGCTTCTCCGCCACTCCCGGCGAAAGCTTCCAGACCTGCAGCAATTTCGACAGCGGCGTGGCCGAATCGGTGTTCATTGCCGGTATGTATGTGGGTGTGGCCGGGGATTATGCCCGGATTTTCACCGATTTGGGGCTTGCGGATGAGGCGAAATTTGCGGCAGACGAAAAGAAGAAGATGACCCAGGCCGTGGAGACCGCCGGCTGGGACGGCAACTGGTTCGTCCGTGCCTATGATGCCTATGGGCACAAGGTGGGCTCTTCCGAATGCGAGGAGGGCAAGATTTATATCGAGCCTCAGGGCATGTGCGTCATGGCGGGCATCGGTCTGGACAACGGTCTGGCGCAAAAGGCCATGGATGCCACCGAGGAGCTTTTGTCCTTCGAGCATGGCGTGGTGCTGCTGTATCCTGCCTATACCAAATATCATCTGGAGCTGGGCGAGGTTTCCTCCTATCCCCCCGGATTCAAGGAAAACGGCTCGGTGTTTTGCCATAATAATCCCTGGATTATGCTGGCGCAGTGCGAGCTGGGACACGGCAAAAAGGCATTTGATTTGTATAAGACCATTGCGCCTGCCTATATTCAGGATCAGAAGCTGCACCGGGTCGAGCCCTATGTCTATGCCCAGACCATCAACGGCAAGGAAAGCCCCAAGCCGGGTGAGGCTCGCAATAGCTGGCTGACCGGCACCTCCGCCTGGAACTTCTTTGCCATCAGCCAGGGAATCCTGGGCATCAAGCCCGATTATCAGGGGCTGACCATCGATCCCTGCCTGCCGGGCGAGCTTTCCAATATCCATGTGTCCCGCCTGTTCCGGGACAGCCGGTATGAGATTGATATCGAGAATAAGGCCGGGGATGAAAAGGGCAGCATCACGCTGTATGTGAACGGTCAGAAGGTGGACGGAAAGACCATTCCGCTGCCCGAAAAGCCCGGTGCCGTGGTGTCCGTCCGCTGCGTGATCGAATAAAAATGCGTATGTTTCGGCGATATGACCGAGGGGGTGACGCTCGATGAGTGCAGAAAAGAAAAAATCGGCGGCAAAGCCGTTTGTATCGGGATTGATTGCCTTTGTTGTTGCGGGGGGATTGTATCTGACGCTGTTTGGGGTACGCTCTGTGTTGCAGGCGCTCCTTTGCGCGGGCGTGTCTGCCCTGGCCGGATGGGTGGTTTATCAGATGGCGCAGGGGGTGGATACATCCAAAAAGGCGCCCGCCCAGAAAAAAATCCAGGCAACAGGCAACAGCGCGGTTGATTCGCTCATTACCCGGGGGCAGGAAATGCTTGCCCAAATCCGGCATGAGAATGATTTGATTGCAGATGAAACCTTATCCAATCAGATGGATGAGCTGGACGAGGTTGCCGGGAAGATTTTCACCACGGTAGCCGAGCAGCCTGTCAAGGCGCCCCAGATTCGTCGGTTTATGGAGTATTATTTGCCCACCACCCAGAAAATGCTTTCGGGCTATCGCCGCCTGATTGAGCGCAATGTAGAGGGCGAAAATGCCGATCTGACAAAGGAAAAAATCGAGAACGCCATGGGCATTGTGGTGGATGCCTTCAAAAAGCAGCTGGATCAGCTGTACCGGGATGATATGCTGGATATTTCCACCGATATTGATGTGCTGGAAACCATGCTGCATCAGGATGGGCTGATTGACAGCGGTCTGCATGGAAATGCCCAAATGGCTGCCCGGCAAACCCAATCCTAATTCGCTTTCCCTGTGATGATTTTGATATAAAGGAGTAATGAAAAATGTCTGAAAGCAATAAGGTTCCGACCCTGAGCTTTTCTTCTCAGGCTCAGGCTAAAATGACGCTGGAGAATACCGCCCAGATGGTGGAGGAGGCCGCCAGCGTTCCCGTTCCCCAGGAGGCCGCCGAGATTGTTGCCCAGTGGGATCAGGGGCTGACCGAGGAGGAAAAGCGTGAGGTCGAGGAATTCGCCTCCAAGATTGATCTGACCAATCCCGACCATGTGATGCTCTACGGCGCCGATGCCCAGAAAAAGCTGTCCGGCTTTGCCGATGTGATTCTGGGGGATGTGAAGAATGCGGACACGGGCGAGGTCGGGGATATGCTGACCAAGCTGATCAGCGAATTGCAGGGCTTTGAGGCGGCCACCGAAAAGCCCACCGGGCTCAGGGCGCTGTTTTCCTCCTCCAAGCGTCAGCTTGCCACCATCAAGGCCAAGTATGACGATGTGTCGGGCAATGTGGAAGCCATTGCAACCCAGCTGGAAAAGCATCAGGTGCAGCTGCTCAAGGATGTGGCGATGTTCAATCAGGTGTATGACATGAATATGACCTATTTCCATGAGCTGACCATGTATATCGCCGCCGGCGAAAAGCGTCTGGCCCAGGTGAGAGAAACAGATCTGGTGGAGCTGCGCAATGCTGCCGCCAAGTCCGGGGATGCCATGGATGCCCAAAAGGCCAATGACCTGGCTGCCCAGTGCGACCGGTTTGAGAAAAAGCTGCATGATCTGAAGCTTACCCGGCAGATTTCCATGCAGATGGCGCCCCAGATTCGCCTTTTGCAGAACAACAATTCCCTGCTGGTGGAGCGGATTCAGTCCACCCTGGTCAATACCCTGCCCCTTTGGAAGAATCAGATGGTGCTGGCACTGGGTCTGGAGCATTCCCAGCAGGCCATGCGCGCCCAGCGTGCGGTCACTGATATGACCAATGAGCTGCTCAGGAAGAACGCCGAAAAGCTGAAGCAGGGCACGATCGATACCGCTAAGGAAGCCGAGCGGGGCATTATCGATATGGAAACCCTGACCCAGACCAACCGTTCGCTGATTGACACCATCGATGAGGTCATCCGGATTCAGAAGGAAGGCCGGGATCAGCGCCGTGCCGCCGAAAAGACATTGATGGATATGGAAAAAGAGCTGAAGCAAAAGCTGATGAATATGTAACCATCAGGCAAATTGCAGGCAATGCCGCTGATTGCAGGCGGTGTTGCCTGCATTGAATTCTTCCGCTGATTGGATTTTACCCAACGGATTTGTTTAAGGAACTGCTGATTAAATCAGTTTGGATTTTCTTAAAAAATAGCCCCTCTTAAAATAAGGTAATTTGGCACAATTTTACTCTCTTAACTGTGATAAAATATGCCTTTTCCGGGAAGGGGTCTGGGGAAACCCGCCTTTTCAGCATGAAAAGGCAGGTTTCCCCAGGAATTAATCAGCGTTTCCTTAATTTTGCATTTTTGTACTTGGAGGCAGCATTATGCCCGGTAAGGTTACGGTTACTTATCTGCATCATTCGGGTTTCCTGGCGGCAGTGGGGGAGACCCTGTTGATATTCGACTACTGGCAGGGGGAGAACAATCAGTTTCCCGTGAAGGCACGGCTGAAAAAGGAGGATTTGGCTCCCTATAAGCAGGTCATCGTGTTTGTGACCCATGCCCATGAGGATCACTTTGACCGGGTGATTTATTCCTGGAAGGAGTGGAAACCGGATATTTCCTATGTCATCGCCTCGGATATGCCAAAGGACGCCGAGGGCATTCGGATGCAGGCCGGGGATGTCCATGAGCTTGGGGATGTGAAGATTGAAGCCTTTTCTTCCACTGATTTGGGGGTTTCCTTCCTGTGTACCATCGGGGATTTGCGCCTTTTCCATGCAGGCGATCTGAATTTGTGGCACTGGCGGGAGGAATCCACCCTGCGGCAGATTACCGAGGCAACGGAAAGCTTCTACCGGGCCTGTGAGCCGCTGGAAAAGCTGGATATCGATGTGTGCATGTTCCCGCTGGATCCCCGGCAGGGCGCTATGTATGATGCGGGGATCAACCATTTTGTGCTGTCTGTCAAGCCCCATGTGCTGATTCCCATGCACTGGCAGGGGCGCAGCGAGGTGGTGCTGGATTATGCCCGCAAGGGACGCACCCGATTTACCGAAATCCTTGCCATGACCAAGACACGGGAAAGAGCGGATATCGAGCGTGAAATCATAAAGACCGAGGACGGAATGGAGAAGGAAGAGCTTCGTCTGCATATGCATACCCCGCAAAAGGGGCTGTATGACGACGAAAAAGAAGAGACTGGCGATGATCAGGCCAATCCCTTCCGTGATACCGATTTGCCGGTGGATATTGAAAAATAATCTGCCTTATGAAAGAGCCGGGGTAAAGCCGTCCAGCAGGGCAAACAAATTTTGCAGCCCTTCCAGCGGATTGTTCGGGTCAAGACTCATGTGTTCACAGGCAAACAGAATCAGCCAGCCCTTTGCACAGGTGACGGCCACATAGCTTTCCACAGAGTAGGCATCCGAAATCTCGAAAACCGCAAAGGGAATCTGCCCTGCCTTGTGGCATCCGATATAGGTGCAGCTGCCCTGGTCGGTGGTCAGGCCGTACTCGATGTATTGGGTAAAGACATCGTACAGGTCGGTGCCTGCATCAAACAGGTTAAACGCACCCAGACTGTTCGAGAAATTTCCCATCAGAAGCTCAGCCTCGGTATACCCATAGGTAAAGCTGCAAAGGGTGAGGAATTCCCCTGAGCCGAAATCGGCGGGCTTTTCCGCCTCTTCGATTTTCCATCCCTCCGGGGCGGTCACGGAAAAGGATTTTTCACTCAGCACATAGGTGTTGGCGGTCTGATCCGCTCCGGCCGCTGTAAGCAGCATCAGGGCTAACAAGAAAGCAAGAATCTTCTGCAAAATTCAGTCCTCCGCAGTATTTTTTACCAGTATAGCATATTTTGATCCGATTTTCAACTATCAGGAGGCGCATTTTTTATGTCTGCCCACAGCGAAAAGGCAAAAAATCTCTTTATCGGCGGGTATAACTGCGCCCAGGCAGTGTTCTGCGCCTTTTGCGATGTGACCCATATGGACAGGGAGCAGGCGCTTCACCTTTCCTCCTCCTTCGGGGGCGGCATGGGACGGCTCCGGGAGGTTTGCGGCGCATTTTCGGCTATGCTGATGGTGCAGGGCATGGTCAGGGGCGGCGATATGAGGGATATCGAGCAAAAAGCAGCCCAGTATACCGCCGTGCAGACCCTGGCAGACCGCTTTATCGCGGCAAACGGCGCCCTGACATGCAGGGATTTGCTGTCCCTCCCCGCCGGACGCTCCTGCCCTGTTCCCGAAAAGCGTTCCCCTGATTATTATCTAAAAAGACCCTGCGCCGGATATATCGAAAGGGCAGCGGAAATATTGGATTTGTGGCTGGAGGAAGGGCAATGAACATCCATCCGGAAAAGGATTTTTTGCCTGCATCTGCAGAGGCAATGTCAAGGCGGGGCTGGGATGCCCCTGATTTTGTTTATGTGGTGGGGGAGGCCTATGTGGATCATCCCTCCTTCGGCCATGCCATCATCGGCAGGGTGCTGGAACAGGCAGGCTACCGGGTGGCCATGCTGTGCCTCCCGGAATATCATCACTGCGGGGATTTCAAGCGCTTTGGCAAGCCCCGCCTGGGCTTTCTTGTTTCGTCCGGCGTGATTGACAGCATGGTCAACCACTATACGGCGGCCAAAAAGCGCCGCAATACGGATGCCTATGCCCCGGGTGGTCAGGCGGGACTGCGCCCCGACAGGGCAGTGACGGTGTACTGCAACCGGATTCATGAGGCTTATCCCGGCGTGCCCGTGCTGATTGGCGGGGTGGAGGCCTCCCTGCGCCGCTTTTCCCACTATGATTACTGGGATGATAAGGTGCGCCGCAGCATTCTGGTGGACTCCGCCGCCACCCTTCTCATGTACGGCATGGGCGAAAAATGCATACTGGAATGCGCAAAATGGCTTCAGGATGGCATGCCCAGGGAGCGGCTGCCCCAAATCCGGGGCATCTGCTATATGGAAAAGGAGCCGCCCCAAGGCGTTTTGATGCTGCCCGGTCACGGGGAGGTTTCCACCGATAAAAAGGCATATGCCCTTGCCTGTAAAATGCAGTATGAGGAGCAGGATCCCTTCCGGGGCAAAACGCTGTGCCAGATGCAGGATGACAAGCGGTATCTGGTTCAGAATCCCCCCTGCTATCCCCTGTCACAAAAGGAATTGGATGCGGTGTATGCCCTGCCCTATTGCCGGGAATATCACCCCATGTACGAAAAAATGGGGGGCGTTCCTGCCCTGCAGGAGGTGCGCTTTTCCATTCAGGCGGTGAGGGGCTGCTTTGGCGCATGCAATTTCTGCGCATTGACCTTTCATCAGGGGCGGATCGTTCAGGCAAGAAGCCAGGAATCCATTCTGAATGAGGCACGGGAATTGACCAAGTTGCCTGATTTCAAGGGGTATATTCACGATGTGGGCGGTCCGACGGCCGATTTCCGCCATCCGTCCTGCAAAAAACAGCTGACCTGCGGCACATGCAAAAACAGACAATGCCTCTATCCCACCCCCTGCAAGAATCTGGACTGTTCCCATGAGGATATGACCACCCTTCTGCGCAGGCTGCGGCAGATTCCCGGGGTGCGCCGGGTGTTTATCCGCTCCGGGCTTCGGTTTGATTATATCATGCAGGATAAGAGCAGGGATTTTCTGGATGAATTGTGTGCGTACCATGTATCCGGCCAGCTGAAGGTGGCACCCGAGCATGTGTCTGACCGGGTGCTGGCCTGTATGGGCAAGCCCAGGCATGAGGTGTATCAGGCCTTTGTGAAACGCTATCAGGAGACCAATAAAAGGCTGGGCAAGCAGCAGTATCTGGTGCCCTATCTGATGTCCAGCCACCCCGGGTCTACCCTGAAGGATGCGGTGCAATTGGCGGAATATCTGCGGGATATCGGCCATCAGCCCGAACAGGTGCAGGATTTTTACCCGACCCCGGGCACATTGTCCACGGCCATGTATTATACGGGGCTTGACCCCCGCACCATGCAGCAAGTCTATGTTCCCCGTTCCTATGAGGAAAAGGCCATGCAGCGTGCCCTTTTGCAGTATAAAAATCCGGCGAACTGGGATATTGTGCGCAGAGCACTCAGAATTTGCGGGCGGGAGGATCTGATCGGCTTTGGCCCGAAATGTCTTGTGCCGCCCCAAAGACAGATGAGAAGACCCCCCTCATCGGAAAGAAGGTTCGGGAAATGAATTGTCCCTTGCAGATGAAACGGTGCGGCGGATGCAGCCGGCTGAGCGTGCCCTATGAAAATCAATTGAGGTTCAAAACCGAAAGGGTGCGGAAATTCTTCCCCATGGCGGGGAAAATTATCGGCATGGATCAGCCCATGCATTACCGCAATAAGGTGATTTCCGCCTTTGCCTGGAATAAGGACGGCCTGATCAGCGGCATGTACGCCTACGGCACCCACTATGTGCTGCCGGTGAATGAATGTCTGCTGGAAAATATCCGGGCGGACGATATTGTGGTGATTCTGCGCAAAATCCTGAGCAAACAGGGCATAAAGGCCTATGATGAGGATAAAAAAACAGGCCTTGTCCGCTTTGTGCAGGTGCGGTATGCGCAAAAAACGGGGCAGGCACTGGTGACCATCGTGACAGCCCGGGAGGATTTCCCCCAGGGAAAACAGATTGCCATGGAGCTTTGCGCCGCCTGCCCGGATGTGCGGGGCGTGGTGCAAAATATCAATCCCAGACCGGGCAGTGCCGTGCTGGGATTCAGGGAAAAGCTGCTGTGGGGACGCCCCTTCATTGAGGATGAGCTGTGCGGCCTTCAGTTGATGCTCACCGGCAGATGCTTTTATCAGGTGAATTCCGCTCAAGCTGCCAAGCTGTACGAAAAAGCACTGGATATGGCGCAGATCACCGAAAAGGATAGCGTGCTGGATGCCTATTGCGGGATCGGCATCATCGGGCTGATCGCATCCGGACAGGCCAGGCAGGTTGTGGGGATTGAGCTGAATGCGGATTCCGTCCGTATGGCGATCGAAAATGCCAAAAGAAACGGCAGACAAAACATCACCTTCAAACAGGGGGATGCGGGGCAGGTGCTTGAAAAAACCCGGGAGCATTTTTCCCTTGTGCTGCTTGACCCCCCACGGGAGGGCTGCAGCGGGCAATTTTTGCAGGCCCTCATTCAGCATCAGCCGGACCGAATCTGCTATATTTCCTGCAATGTGGAAACCCAGGCACGGGATTGCGATGCACTGAAAAAGGCCGGTTACACTGTCCGCGCCTGCCAGCCTGTTGATCTTTTTCCCCATACCGATCACGTGGAGAATATCGTTTTGCTGTCCGGAAAATGAAAAATTGATAAAAACAGGTGTAAATAAGCCTTTTATTCACTTATTTTTGTCAGAATTCATCTATGACAGTATTTATATTTTTGCCTGGAGGAATACTAAGCAATGATATACGACGAAATAAAATCCGGTGAATCCCAGAATATAGAATTCAAGCGGGAACTGCCGGAGAAAAGTGAAAAATACATAAAAACACTGGCAGCCTTCGCCAATTCCTCCGGCGGCAGACTGATTGTGGGTGTGGATGATAAAACAAGAGAAATCACCGGGGTGGCTTCGGAAAAACAGGCAAAGATTATCGATGCCATCACAAATGCCCTTTCCGATACGGTCACGCCGCAGATTATTCCGAGCATCACCTCGGCGGAGCTTGGCGGAAAGACCATTATCATCGCCGAGGTATTCCCCGGTGCTGCCCGTCCGTATTACATTACGTCTATGGGCATGGAAGCCGGAACCTATGTGCGTGTCAATGCCACCACAAGACATGCGGACGAGGTAATGCTGAAGGAATTGCAGCTCCAGGGGCGCAAGCAGTCCTACGATGAAACGGTGATTCCCGGCAAGGAACTGAATCAAAAGGCGGTTCAGCATCTGTGCAAAATCATAAAAACATACCGTGATGACGCAGCGAAGGCTCGCGGCGAAAGGGTTTCCCGTAAGGAAATCACGGTGACCAATCTTGAAAATTGGCAAATTGTGAAGCGGGAAGGAAATACACTGCTCCCTACAATCGCCTTCGATTTACTGACCGAAAACACACAACGGTTTGCGAAAATCCAATGCGGCTTGTTCAAGGGCAATGACCGTGTGGTGTTTATCGACAAAAGAGAGTTTGACGGCCCGATATATGAGCAGATTGAAGAAGCCTATCAGTTTGTTCTGAAACATATCAATCTTGGAGCGACAATCAGTGGATTATACCGTCAGGAATCTTATGAGCTGCCGCCTGAGGCCATCCGTGAGGCCATTGCCAATGCGGTGACACACCGAAATTATATGGACAATTCCTGCATACAGGTTTGTGTGTATGACAATCGAGTAGAAATTACCTCTCCGGGGATGCTCTACGGCGGACTGACAATTGAGATGATTAAAAACGGCAGATCCCATATCCGCAATGCCGCTATTGCCGAGGCTTTCAGCAGAATGTATGTGATTGAAGGCTGGGGCACGGGTGTTCGCCGTATGATTGAAGCCTGCAGGGATTACGGTGTTCCGGAACCGGTGTTTACTGAAATCGGCTCGGACTTCCGGGTGGAATTTTTCAGAAATGGAACTGTAAACGCTACAGAAAACGCTACAGTAAATGCTACAGAAAACGCTACAGTAGAAATGGATGATGTATTGTTAGAAAGATATCCGGAACTGCAATTGATGATGGATAATCCTTCTATTACCACGACCCAGATAGCCGATATTCTTCGGAAGCACAGAACAACGATTCAAAGACGCATTGCAAAGCTGAAGGAAATGAATATTGTTACCCGCACCGGCTCGGATAAATCCGGCGCCTGGGTAGTAAAAAAGCAGGGCGAAAAATAAAATAGCTAATCGAAAATGAAATGGCGGGGCTGTAGCTTTGCAGTCGGACATAAGCAAATGGTCTGTGTTTTCCATTAAAATGCCATGTTTAGAGGTGGTATTGTTGTCCGGAAAATAACCCAAACAGGCTTGATTTTGACTGAAATGCTGAATGCAGCGGAGCTATGAAGTGATGAATAAGGAGATTACAGAGATAAACGGTCTCAGTACAGCCTTCCGTATGTTTATGGTGCGCAGCAAGGCCATCCGGGGACTGCCTTTTCCTGCGGTCATGACAAGTGACGCAATGACTCACGCAGAAGCAGTCGACGCCTTTGCAAGACTCCGGGCGGAGGCCGCCGATGTTCCCGAAATGTCGCTTGACGAAATCAATGCCGAAATCTCTGAAGCAAGAGCAAAGGGGAAGGCAGGACGATGAAAATCTGCGCTGTGATTGACACAAATGGCATCAATTCGCTTTTCCGGTGATTCGGCAGAAGCATGCAAAGGCCCGGCAGCTTTTATCCTCATGAAGAAGGGAGCTGCCGGGCTTTGATTGCGGGAAAATCCGATTAGTTTGCGGCTATACCGCCCACATACAGGGTGAAGCCGTTGCCGTTCACATTGGCAAGATCGCCCTCAAAGGAGGTGACATAGGTGTCGCCTGTCAGTGTCCAGGTGCTGGAGGCATCCAGAATCACATGAACCGTGCCGATTTCAGTCGAAACGGTGCTGCCCTTTGCGTTGGTGATTTCGCCGCTTATGCTGCCCTCAAAGGAGGAGCCGTTTGACAGGGTCAGGGTCAGAGACGAGTTGCTGCCTGTCAGGATCGTGCCCGAAAGCACCTGAGAATCCGCCACCAGCTCGGCAATGTTGGATGCGCCGTTCCATCCGTCATCGCAAACGGAAAGGAGCACATCGCTGCCCTCGTTTACCAGATTGACCCCGGACAGGGTGATGATGGCGTGGGTATTGGTCACATGGAACATATGCCCGTTTTGGCTGGTCAAGCTGCCGCCTGTCATGGTAAAGAAGGAGGTGCCACTGTCCGCATCGCCGCTCATGGACTGGTAAATCATGATGGTGTCGTTAAAGGTGGCGTTGCCGTTGCACTGGGTATTGTTGGCGGTCAGATCGCAGTTGACCAGCGTGATGCTGTTCATGCCCTCGATGCAAACGCCCTCGGACAGGTTGGAAACCAGCGTGGCGTTGCTGACCGTGATATCTGCGGTGGAATAAATGGCGGGAGAGCCAAGGCCGTTGGAGGTATAGGTGCCGCCGTCCACGACCACGGTGCCGCCGCCCCGGTCCGTGCGGATGGGTGCAGAGGAGCCGCCCGAGGTGGTAACGGTCAGATTATAGGCATAGGTGATGCCGCCGCCCGTGGTCATGATGCCGCCCGAGCCCTGACCGGTTGTGGTAATGGTGGTATCAGAGATGACCACGCAGGTTCCGTCGCCCGATGCGCCGTTGGAGCCGCCGTTGCCGCCGTAGGAGAAAACGCCGTTCGCCCCGGAGGCAGAGGTTTCCACCGTGCCGCCGCTGATGGTGGTTGTGGAGCCGCCCATGACCAGCAAGGCAGCGTTCAGGCCATAGAAATTGCAGTTATCGCCGCCATTGGAATCGCCTGTTTTGGTGACGGTGGGATTGGTGAGGGTCACTGCATCGGCGGTGTTCACGATCAGCGCGCTCTGGTCGACGGTATCAGAGGAATAGGTCTGGTCGGCCTGATCGGCAGATTCCGTTATTTCGGTAGCCCCCGAATATTCAAAGGAAGAGGTGCCGCCGCCGGGCATACCGCCGCCTTCGCCGGGCATGCCGCCCTGAGGCATATCACCTTGGGGCATATCACCCGCTTCTCCGTCCGGTTTGGCGGGAGGCTCGCCCATATTGCCGCCATTCATGCCGGGCATTTCACCGCCGGGCATCTCACCATTTGGCATTTCAGGCGGGTTGCCCATATCGCCGGGCATTTCGGACATTTCCCCGTCCGGCTTGGGAGGGGGTGTGGTCATCCCTTCGGCGAGCGCGGTCTGGAAGAGAATCAGGCACAATGCAAGAAAAAGACAGAAAAACTGCTTCATAATGCTTATCTCCTTTTCGTTATCGCAAAATCAGTCGGCCGGGGACAATGCGCCCGGCACAATGATATTATATGCCATATTCTGTTCGTTATCAAGTAAACAATTTGTGAACACATTTCCCCGCCAAACAAAAAACCGGTGAATACGTTGACCGTACTCATCGGTTTATTTATGCGAGAATATGCCGCTTGGAAAGCCGCAAATTCACACTCAGGCCTGCTTCACCATTTCCACCAGCTGGGCGAATGCATCGGCATCGTTGACAGCCAGGTCAGCCAGCATCTTGCGGTTCACTTCGATGTTCTTTTTCTTCAGACCATTGATGAACACGGAATAGCTCATGCCGCTGAGACGGCAAGCCGCGTTGATACGGGCGATCCACAGACGACGGAAATCACGCTTACGCAGCTTACGGCCGATGTAAGCGTAACGCAGAGAACGACGAACCTGTTCACTGGCGGTGCGATACTGCTTGGACTTGGAACCAAAGTAGCCCTTCGCCAGTTTAAACACCTTGCGGCGTTTCTTATGGGCATTGACAGCCCTCTTAATGCGTGCCATTTATTGTTTCCTCCTTGGCCGGCTGCCGGCTTATTTGTACGGGATCAGCTTACGGATGGTAGCGGCTTCTTCCTTGTTCTGCAGGGTGCCGCCCATACGCAGATGACGGATGCGCTTGGTGGTCTTCTTGTTAAGAATGTGGTTGGCATTCATCTTCTTATGCTTCACCAAACCGGACTTGGTCAGAGAGAAGCGCTTGGCCGCACCGCGATGCGTTTTTTGCTTAGGCATTGAGAATTTCCTCCTTCCGGGATTTATCGGTTATGCCTCCTGGCTGGGCTTGGCAGCCTTGGAAGCTTTATCCGCTTTAGGAACCAGGATCATCAGCATATGTCTGCCTTCGATCATGGGACGGCGCTCAACAGTGGCAACATCCTTCGTGCGCTCAATGAAGTCATTCATCACCTGCATGCCGATATCGGAATGGGTGATCTGACGGCCGCGGAAGCGAATGGAAACCTTCACCTTGTTGCCTTCGTTCAGAAACTTGGTGGCGGCCTTCGCCTTGACGACCACATCGTTTTCTTCGATGGTGGCGGAAAGCTGAACTTCCTTGATTTCCACCGTTTTCTGGTTCTTGCGCAATTCTTTTTCCCGCTTGGCCTGCTCGTAGCGATGCTTATCGTAATCGATCAGCTTGCACACAGGCGGCTGGGCGGTTGGCACAATCTTGACTAAATCCAGTTCGGCTTCCTCAGCAAGCTGTAAAGCCTTTTGCGTGGACATGATGCCCAGCTGCGTACCGTCCTCACCGATGACGCGGACCTCACGATCACGAATTTCTTCATTGACCTGCAATTCGTTGCTGGCGTTGATGTTGATACACCTCCAAATAAAAATCAGCGGACGAAACCACCCGCTGATGAACACACAAAGAGCATAACGCCTTTTGTTCGGCCCGGCTGAAACGGAATTCAGGCGGAGAGAAGCGGGCAGCTTCTGCTTAGGGAACAGAAGAATTATAACGCTATTTTCCCCTTTTGTCAACACATTTTTTTCATTTTTTTATTTTTTCAGCAATTCCAGGGTGCGGCGATCCTGTTTTCCGCCGAAATATTTGTCCAGCACGCGCCCAAACAGGGGACATTCAGGCTCCGCCAGCATAAATAAGGTCATGCTCGAGCACAGCTTCAGGTGATCCGGATCGCCCATGACCTTTTCGGGGTCGGATTCCCTGAGATCAAGCAGGGCCTGGGTGATCTCCATCAGCCTTCCCCGCAGCGTTTCATTTTGCAGATAGGCTTTGGCCTCCTCCAGTCCTTTCAGCCCGTAATAATCGGCCATGTGCGAACGGCCCAGCCCCTTCAGCTGGGGAAAAATATACCACATCCAGTGGGTCTGCTTGCGGCCTGCCTTGATTTCGGCCAGTGCCCGTTCATAGTCCCCCTCCTGAGCAGCTAAAAATCGGTTCAGATCCTCCATTTGTTATCCCTCCCGCTTTTATTATCCCACAAACTGCTTTGCTTGTCAATCTCTCCACTGAAAAAGCCGGAAGCATGCAAGCCTCCGGCTGATTACAGGTTATTCGGCAATGGTGATATGACAGGTCAGTCCCACATAGGGGAGGGGATCTTCCAGCGTAATGCGGATGAGCCGGGAGTCATCCGAGCTATCCGATGCAATATAGCTGACAGTGCCCGAATAGACCTTGTCATACTGGTCATAGGCGAACTGGATGGTTGCCTTCTGACCCCGCCGCAGGGAGGCGGCCTTTTCCTCGGACACGGTTGCCTCTACGCAAATGGCATTTGCAGGAAGAATCTGGGCAAGGATTTCGCCCTCATTCACATTCTGCCCGGTTTGGCCGCTGACGGACACCACAATGCCCGATTCGGCGGCTGTCACATCGTCATTCTGCCCCTTTACATAGGTGAAAAGCAGCTGTCCCTTGCGGACATAGTCCCCCTCCTGCACATACATTTTCAGCACCCGTCCGGCTGCCTGATAGCTGTCCGCATCCGGCATGGTGACCGTTCCCTTGCCCACCCGCTGGTTCGTATCATAGGAGGGATCCCGGTAGGCATAAACCGTTTCCCCGACATACAGCTCGCCGGCGGTGGTTTCTACCTTGTAATACGACCCGTCAATGCGGGTGACATAGCCGATGGCCAGGTGAGTGGCGTCCTTTGTGCAGCGCATGTAGACCGTTTCACCGATGTGAATCTGGCACATTTCGGCCGTCTGGGTGGATTTTTCCGCGGTAAAGTAGACGATGTAGCGGCAGGCGGGGGTAATTTGCAGGGCCGTATCATTCAGATACTGGCCTTCCTGCGCATCCACATGCAAAACGGTTCCGTCGCAGGTGGCAAATACCTTTTCTGCCTTGATATTTCCGATGCTTTGTCCCTTTTCCACCATGTCTCCTGCCTGCACCGAGAGGTTCTCCAGCGTTCCGGAGGCCTCGGACAGGACGGACACAAGGCTGCTGTCCAGACAGGCGGTCACCCCGTCCGCTTCCAGCGCAAAGGCCTGGCAGATGGGCAGCAGGCAGCACATCAGCAGAAGAAGAATTTTCTTCATTTACTGCACCTGCCTTTCCAGCGTATGCTCCGCTGTCACGGTAAACAGGGCATTTTCCGTTTCCAGACAGAGGGCATCGGGGGTCACAACCAGCCAAAGGTCTGATGCGACCAATCCCTGAGAGCGCAGAGCGCCGTACAGGTAGCCGGACAGCTCGAAATCGGTTTGGAGGGTCTGGCAAACAGTATCCGCAAACACAAGCTCCAATGTCTGAGCGCCTGATTTGTTCAGCGTTTCCAGATCGCCCAGATTGATTCGCCATTCCTTGCCCTCCACTGTTGCAGTCAATGTGAGGGTTTGCTCCTCCAGGGAGGCCTTAAAGGAAGAGGCGGCATCATCCAAAGTGATATCCAGCTGGGTATCGCCCAGGGTCAGGATGGTCATTTCCTCATCGGAGCAGGTCAAGGGAACCGTTCCGTACACGGTCAGATCCTTACTGCCCTTGGAATGATCCTCAGCGAAGCTGGAACCGGCCGTAATGCCGCTGTCAAAGGCTGTACCGCCGCCCTGTCCGCCACCGCCGCCGCCGCCGCGCCGTCCGCCTCCGCCGCCCCCGTGGGGGAAGGGAGAATCAGAGGGCGAAGGGCTGGGGGAGGGGTCAGGCTCCTCGGATTCCTCCGGCTCCACATCGGTGAGCTTGAAGCTGAGCGAGGCAGAAGCGATTGTGGAACTGGATGCATCAAGGGCATACACATACAGCTTGAAGGTACCAGACCAGTAGTCGGAGGCACTGAAGGTGGCCTTGCGGTCGGTCACTGTCTCGTCATACACGGTCTCGTTCGCCGAATTCAGGATTTTCACCTGATAGCTGACCGCTGCGGACAGGTTCGTCCAGGAAAAGGAGAAGGATGCGCCGGAGGAGGCGCAGTAGATGGCGTACGCACTGCCGTCCTTCTGATATTTACCTGAAATGGAGATGGAAAGCTTGGGGGCAGGGGTGGGTGAGGGGGTAGGAGTAGGCTCATCCTCACCCTCCTCTTCCTGCTCTTCCTGCTCTGTTTCCTGCTGCTGCTCTTCCCGGGTTTCGGTCTGCTCTGTCTGTTCAGAGGAAGATTCCTCTTCGGCCAGCACACAGCACAGCACCATGACGAGCGTCAGCAGCAGGCAAAGCAGCTTGATTGGTTGCTTTTTCATTCAACCTCACCGTCTTTTGTGGTGACGATTTCTTCGTCAATCGTGGTCACCACAGCGCCCATGCCAAAGCGGGTATCGGCATCCGGGGTGAAGTCCACATACACGGTATAGGTGGCGTTATCGCCCTGATTGGCCACATGAGAAATGGCGGTGATGGTGCCTTCGTAGGTTACCTCGTTATCGGCGTTCCAATCCAGCTCGATGGAGACCTTCTGGCCTTCCTTGACAAGACCCAGGTCTTCCTCGTCAATGGAGCCTTCAATGCGCATGCTGCCGGTGGGATAAACGGTGGCAACGGAGGCGGACTTCTGGACGGAAGAGCCCTGCTTGAGATCAATGGAATTCAGCACGCCGCTGACGCCTGCGTAGATGACAGCGCCGGTCATGTAATAGCCGTCAAAGGTGCCGGTCAGGGTTTCCAGAAGCAGATCGCCCTTCTTGACGGTATCGCCGTCCTTCACAGCAATGGACACGATGGAGCCGGAGGCGGTCACCGAGATGGGGTTCATGCGGGAGGTGGTACCCCGGCCGATCCGATAGGCGGCGGTGTACTTTTCATTGCGGTAGACTTCGACGTTTTCGGACAGCAGGAAGTCGCCTTCGGTCACTTCCACGGTGAAGGAAGAGCCGTTTACCGCCGTAATCAGACCCTTGCCGTAGCGGGAGGTGGTATCCTTGCTCTTGAGATAGACCTGCTCGCCGACCCGCACATAGTGGGCTTCGGTGGAGGAGTAGGCGTAATCGGTGGAGGCGGAAATGGTGTACTTGGAATTCTGCTCAATGTACATTACAGCGCCGTAGCGGGAGGCAACGGTCTCTGCGCTGTCGCCCAGCTGACCGAAAATGCCCGTCACAGTGCCGTCCTCGGTGGCATAGACCTTTTCGGTCTTGAGGGTGGCCAGCACGGTGTCCTCCGACACTTCCTGACCGGCAGTCACTTCCACGGTCTGCACGGTGCCGCCGATGGGGGCGTACACCGGGGTTTCATCCTTGCAGGTCACCGTTCCATTAAAGGAAACGGTATCGGCCAGAGCAATCGAGCACAGCATCGTCAAAGCCAACAGGAAAGCAAATACCTTTTTCATACAATCAGTCACTCCTTTTTATTTTGGCGTTCCATTGCGGAAACGCTGTTTCATTACATGGCCCGCAGTGCGTCAATGGGGTTCAGGCGGGATGCCTTGCGGGCAGGCGCCCAGCCAAATATCAATCCAACGGCAGCGGAGAAGCCTACGCCCAGCACGATTGCGCCCACATTCAGCACGAAATCCGTGCCGATTACCTTGCACAAAACAAGGGAGAGCAGCAGCCCCAGCAGCACGCCCGTGATGCCGCCCAGCAGGGACAGCATAAAGGATTCGATCAGGAACTGCACCTGAATCTGCCAGGGGATGGCACCCAGCGCCTTTTTCAGGCCGATTTCGGCGGTGCGCTCGGTGACGGTGGTCAGCATCATGTTCATGATTCCGATGCCGCCGACCACCAGTGCAATGGAGGCGATACCCGCCAAGAGCGTGGTCAGCATGCTGGTCATGGTTTCCAGCGTGCTTTCGATGGAGCTCATGGTGGTGATGGTGAAGCAGTCATCCTCGAAGGAGAACATTTCATCCATGGTATTTTCCAGTATATCCGAGGCGGTGTCCGAATCGGTGCCGTCCGTCAGATACACGGTAAAGCTGGTCACCAGGTTCTCATTGCTCATTTTCAGGGCGGTTGTGTAGGGAATCTGGATATCCGCGCTGCCCGACATCATGGAGGCAACCGAGGTGGTTTCGCCCTCCTCGAAGATCCCCACCACCAGGAAGGGCACGCCGTCAATGTGGATTTCCTCCCCGATGGGGTCAACGCCGAAGAAGAAGGAATCGATGATGTCCTGGTTGATGATGCACACAAAGGACATGTTGTTGTCATCCACGAAATTCAGCGCCCTGCCCCGGGTGATTTCATCCTTATGGGTCTGGGCATAATAGTGGTTGATGCCCGAGACCGAAATCTTGGTTTCATAGGTGCCGCCGTAGGCCACTCTGGATTTCATGGAAACGGAGGGGGACACGCCATCTACGATGTCCAGATCAGACAGGGTCTGCAAATCCTCCGTCGTCATGCCGCTTTTCAGGTCACTGCCTGTGACGGACACGGTCAGCGTGCCTGCGCCCATGGAGGAGAAGGAGGATGTGATGGAATCGCTGACCCCGGAAACGGTGGTAATCAGCGTGATGACCGCCGCAATACCGATCATGATGCCCAGCACGGTCAGGAAGGAGCGCACCCGGTTGCCCAGGATATTGCTCAGGCTCATCTTGATGCACTCGCCCAGCATGATGAAGAAGGAACGGAGCCTGTTAAGCATCGCTTGTGCTGCCTCCCTCCGTCAATTCCCCGTCAATGATATGCACCACCCGCTTGGCGTTGGCTGCAATATTCATATCGTGGGTAATCATGATGATGGTGCGGCCTTCCTCGTTCAGCTCCCGGAAAAGCGCCATGACCTGCCGGCCGGTTTTCTGATCCAGCGCGCCCGTGGGCTCGTCCGCCAGCAGGATACTGGGATTGCCCACCAGCGCCCGGGCGATGGCCACACGCTGCTGCTGACCGCCGGACAGCTGGTTGGGATAATGTCCCTTTCTGTCGGACAAGCCCACCCGGTCCAGCATTTCGGATGCCCGTCTTTTGCGCTCCTTGGGGGGAACGCCCGCATAAATCAGGGGCAATTCCACATTCTTTTGCGCATTCAGCCGGGGCAGAAGCTGGGAATTCTGAAAGATAAAGCCGATTTCCTCTGACCTGATTTGGGCAAGCTCCTTTTCGGTCAGGTCATCGATCTGCCGCCCATCCAGTGTATACGTTCCGCTGGTTGCCACATCCAAACATCCGATGATGTTCATCAGCGTGGATTTGCCGCTGCCCGAAGGCCCCAGGACGGACAGGTATTCGCCCCGTTCGATTTCCAGATGCACATCCTTGAGCACCTGCATCTGTTCCTCACCCATTTGATAGAACTTGTTGATGCCGTGCATGGCAAAGAACGTGTTTTCGCTCATGGCATACCTCCGCCGCCCATGCCGCCAGTTCCGCCTCCGCTGAAGCCGCCGGAGGGCATGGAGCTCATGTCAGGCATGGAGCCGCTTGAGAAGTCAAAGGAACCTGTCGTTGAGCTGCTTCCGCTGCCCCGTCCGCTTCTGCCGCCTCCCTGAATGGAGGTAGAGCCGAACATGCCGGAGAAGAGGCTGGCCAGACCGGATGCGGTTTCGGTCTGTTCGACTTCAACAAAGACCTCATCGCCCTCGTTCAGACCGGACTTGATTTCCACATAATTGCCGTTGCTGACGCCCAGTTCCACAGAAACCTCAGTCATTTCGCCGCTTTCGTTTTGCATATAGACATAGGCTTCGTTGGTAAACCCAAAGCTCAGGGCATCCTCCTTGAGGATGATGACATTTTCCGCCTGCTCCTGAGGCACGGTGACCGTGACCTGCATGCCGGGATATACGCCCGAATCGCTGTCCACATCCACATAGATGGTGGCGGTGTAGTAGGCAACCGAGCCGCCCGAGGAGGAGACATAGTTGATGTTGTCAATGGTGGAGGAGAACTTTTTCTCCGTGGCGGTGGCGGTAATGGTGCATTGATCGCCCACATGCACATCCGCAATGTCGTACTCATCCACCCGCACGGACACCTTCATATGAACGAAGTCCACCAATTGCAGCAGCTGGGTGCCGGCCGAAAGCTCATCGTCCTTTTCCACATACAGCTGATTGACCTTGCCGTCAAAATCGGCTGTCAGGGTATCCCCGGTGGACAGGCGGATCAGCTTATCGCCCTTTTTGACCTCATCCCCCGTGGCAACATACACATTGCGTACGGTTGCCTGGGCGGAGTTTGAATAGGTTTTGCTGTCGATGACCTGCATAGAGCCGGAGAAGGACAGGGAGTTGGAGATGGAACCCCTTGTCACTGTATAGCTCTGATAAGTGATGCGGTATTCATTGCGCAGCGACTCATAGGCATACAGTCCGGCGCCTGCCAGAATCAGCAGCACAACCAGCCAGATGATGATCTTTTTGACCACCCTTTTCCATTTTTTGACATTCTTTTTCTGATCCTTCATGTCATTTACTCCCGAAAATAAATACTTTTCCCAACGGGACGTGCCTATTATATGCCACGAAAATGGCGAAAGTGTGAACAAAACGCTACAAAATGGGGCAAAAATGACTATTTTTCTAAAAAAATCCGGACACGAAGGATTTCGTATCCGGAAGGATGGTTAACGGAGTGGGAATTACTCCTTGACACCGCCCAGCGCAACACCGGCGATAATGTACTTGGAGCAGGCAAAGTACACAATAATCAGCGGCAGTGCGGTCAGCGTCAGGCCCAGGTAAATGGAGCCGTACTCGGTGCGGTAGATATCGCCGCGCAGCTCCTTGACCATCATGGGCAGGGTCTTCATGGTGGGGTCGGACAGCAGCATCAAGGGTGTCAGGTAGTTGTTCCAGGAGCTGATGACCGCCATGATGCCCATGGTCGCCATGGCCGGCACCATAATGGGCAGAACGATGCGGTTAAAGGTGAAGAATTCGCCGGCACCGTCAATACGGGATGCCTCCACCAGAGAAATCTGGAAGTTCGCCTCCAGATACTGTCTGAAGAAGAACACGGTGGACGCGCTGGCAATGGAGGGGATAATCAGGGGGATGAAGTTATTGGTCAGCTTCAGCTTATACATGAACATGTAGAAGCCTGTGCCCGTGACCTGTCCGGGGATCATGATGATGGCCATCACCACGGCCCACAGGAACTTATTGCCCTTGAAGCGGTAGACCTTGAAGCCGTATGCGGTCAGGGCGGAGAAATAGACGCTCAGCACGGTGGAGCCCACGGCGATGATGGCGGAGTTGACGAAGCCGGTCATGATATTGAAATTCTTGCCGGTCAGAACCTGCCAGTTGTGAGCCAGGAAGGTGCTGGGAATCAGGGAAACGCTCGCCTGAATGGCGGCAGAGGAGCGGGTGGCGTTGACGATCATGACCCAGAAGGGCAAAAGCGCCAGCACGCTCAGGAAGGTGCAGAATACATAAATCATGCTGCGCTTTGTGTTTTGCACGCAGATGGTCTGCATGGCAAAGGCAATCAGGGGCAGCAGAATCAGGGGCAGTGCCACGCCCCACTTGATGGTGGCAGCACCGTAGGGCAGCTTGATGGGGAAGGCCTGCAGCTTGAGCAGCACAATCACAATCAGCGCCAGCCCAAACAAATTGGCAAAGCCGCCGAAGGTATAGAACTTGCTCCTGAGCTTGTTGCCGCCCAGCACAATCAGCAGGGCAGACAGCAGAATAAGCCCGGCTGCCGTCCAAATCAGCACATAATAGGTATCAAAGTCACCGTCCGCCGGATAGGTCTTATAGGAGTTGATGACCGTTTCGTCCAGTTCAAGCTCTGCAGGGAGCTTTCCAGGCAGCAGAGAATAGCTCAGCCCATCCCCTGCGGCGGCGGCATTTTCCATTTCGGCCACCAGTGCATCCAGCTTGTCCTGTTCCTTCTGAACCTTGGCACGCTGTTTTTCGATGTCGGCCTCTGATTTCTTGCCGCCGTCAATCCAGCGCTGGAGCTGATCCTGGGCGCTCTGCACACGGCCCTCCTGCTTTTCGATATCGGCCTGCATGGAGGCAGCCGTGTTATCCTCAAAGGAGGCAATGGGCAGGAAGAAGAACACCAGCGAGCAAAGGAGCATGGCTACGATAATGATTTTCGGAGTCCTTTTCACAGCCGTGCACCCCCTTTCCGCAGCTTCTTTTCTGCCGGATCCCGGTCAGACAAAATCCCGTTGATGAGCAGCGAGCCTACAATGATGATGGCAAACAGCACGATGGAGGCCGCCGATGCCATATTAAAGTTGTAGGAACCCGTAAAGCCCTGGGTGTAAATGAAGCGGGCAACCGTGTTGGTGGTTTCGTTGGGATTGCCCTGAGTCATCAGGTGGGGGATATCGAACATGGTCAGACCGCCCACCAGAGAGGTTACCAGGTTGTAAATCAGAATGGGCTTGATCAGGGGCAGGGTCACCTTCCAGAAAATCTGGCGGGAGGAGCAGCCGTCCACCAGCGCAGCCTCAAACAGGGAGGGGTTAATGCCCGAAATGCCGGCAATCATGATAATCATGGTGTTGCCGCACCACATCCACCACTGGATGAAGGAGATGATGCCCCGGCTCCATTCGGTGGAGCGGAAGAATTCAATAGGCGAATTGATGATACCCACCGATTGCAGGAAGGTGTTGACCGGCGCAATGGGGTAGCTGAACAGGGAATAGAACAGCATACCGATGGTAGCGGCCGTGATGATGTTGGGCATGAAAATCATTACCTTGAATGCGCCCTGGAACTTCAGGTGAATGCGGCTGTCAGTGAACCAACTGGCCAGAATCAGCGCAAAGCCCAGCTGGGGAATGAAGTTGCAGATCCACATGATGAGCGTATTGCCGAAGGCACCCCAGAATTTGCTGTAGACAGTGGAGGTGGGGGTAAAGAGCTGCACAAAGTTATCAAAGCCGATCACCTGATTGTTCAGCACCTTTTCCCAGCCCACAGCGTCGGTCAGGGAGGTGCGGAAGGTGAAGAAAATGGGGTACAGCTGGAAAATGAGGAACACAATGAAAAAAGGCGCGATGAAGAAATAGCCATAGCGGTCATAATTGACCTTGGGATGGCGTTTTTTCTGGATATTGACTGCTTGCGTCTGCATGTCTTCAACTCCTGACTGACGCCCTATTGCATCTGACATATATACGCCCTGATTTTCCGCGCATATATGTCAGACGCAACCGGGGCAGAATGAAATGCTTTGTTCAGAAAGGGGGCTGCCCCGCCAAACAAGGCAAGCGACAGCCCCCAGGGATTTACCGATTATTCCACCGTGATGTCAACGATCTTGGCAGCGATTTCGGCCTTGAAGTTGGCAATGCAGGTCTCCAGGTCAGCCTCACCCTTGGTGTAGGGAGTGGTGACATAGTCAGACCAGGCAGAGTTGATGGTCTCGTCATATTCGGTCATCAGAGCGCCGTTGGCCAGGTTAGCAGCCTGGGCGAAGATGGCATAGTGATCCTGACCGCCCAGGAAGGGGTTGGGGATCGCTTCGGCCACGATGGCATCGACCACGTCGTTGTTGCCAACGAAGTCGCCGGAGTCATGAGCATAGGTCAGCAGGAAGTCGTAGTCCAGGGTGAAGAACTTAATGATGTCCTTAACAACGGCCTTCTTGGCATCGTCCATAGTGGCAACCTTGGCAGCGTTGGCGCCCATCCAGGTGCCGCCCCAGGAGTAGCCGACAGGACCGGTAACCATGCGCCAGTCGCCGTAGGTGCCGCCTTCAGCAGCAGAAGCAGCAGCCAGCTCTTCTTCGGTCATGGTGTCATTGGCGGAAGCGGAGCAATGGGGCTTCAGAGTGTAGTGCAGACCCCAGGTGGGCAGGAAGAAGCACATGGTGGGCAGTTCGCCGCGCATGCCGGCAAACCAGGTCTCGGACCAGGAAGAACCCTTGTGAGACAGGTCGTCTTCTTCGATGGTCTTGCACAGTTCAAGGAAGTCATACAGTTCGTCGTCGATGACCAGCTTGCCATCCACAACCCAGCCTTCGGAGCGGTTGTACTGATAGGCATTCCAGATGTCGCCGGAGCCGATAACCATCTTGACTTCGCCGTTGGAGGCTTCCTTCAGGGTTTCAGCGGTCTCAACGAAGGTGTCCCAGTCGCAAACCAGTTCCTGGAATTCTTCGGGAGTGGTGACGCCCAGATACTTTTCAGCCAGGGAAGCACGATACATCAGAGCGCCGGGGGTGGACTGCCAGGACAGACCCTTCTGCACACCCTTGTCGTTCTGACCGATCTGCAGCATGACGGGAATAGCAGAAGCGAATTCTTCGTCAGTGAAGCCCAGATCCTTCAGATCAGCGGTCCAGTCGGACTGCACATACTTCTTCACGAAAGCAGCTTCCAGGGTGAAGATGTCGGGAGCTTCTTCAGAAGCGCCGTCGGCAGCCATCAGGGTATCGACCTTGGAGGTGTATTCACCGCCATCGGTGGGATAGATAACGAAATTGAACTTGACATTGGGATGAGTGGGAGCATAGTACTTCTCAATCATGCCCTGCAGTTCGTTGGTGAAGGACCACACATTGACGGTGATCACTTCTTCAGCTGCGGCAAAGCTCATGCAGCCGAGCACCAGCATCAGCGCCAGAACCAGAGAAACGAGTTTCTTCATGGGGATACCTCCTCAAATATTTATTACATACAGGAAAAGCGGACAGCCGCCTCCTGTTTGCAATTCATGGAATTCGCGCACTGCACCCTGCCCAAATGCCGGCGCAGTTCCCTCCCGGATACAAACTCATTATATCCACATGTACATAATTTGTCAAGTTTTTTCTGTAGATATCACACAATTTTTTTGCACTCCGTTTGTCTTTGGACTGCCATCTCCGGGGTAAAAATTCAGCACGGAAAAATAGAATTTGACAAGGCAGGGCGTTCTGTGATATATTCATGAAGCGGATGGAGTCCGTTTTTTGCGGAATGAAATGAAAGAATGCCGGAGGAAGCCATGCTGTCCAAAGCCTTATGCTGTACCCTGTCCGGGGTTGACGGGGTCGGAGTTCAGGTCGAAACCGATGTGTCGGCCGGTGCCTTTGCCTTTTCTCTGGTGGGATTGCCCGATGCGGCCGTGCGTGAAAGCAGGGATCGGGTTTTTTCCGCCCTGAAAAACAGCGGCTATATGTGCCCTGCCGGGCGGGTGACCATCAATCTGGCGCCTGCAGATATTAAAAAGGAAGGGGCAGCCTTTGATTTGCCCATTGCCCTGTCGCTGCTTGCCGCCACCGGGCAGATTGCCTGTGATTTTTCGGATACCATGTGCTTTGGCGAATTATCGCTGGACGGAACGCTGTGCCCCGTCCGGGGCGTTTTGCCTATGGTGCTTTCCGCCCGGGAAATGGGCATTCAAAATATCCTGTTGCCCGAAAAAAATGCCTGGGAGGTGGCCACGGTGGAGGGCGTCCGGGTGTATCCGGCCAGGAGCCTCTATCAGGCGGCGGGGCATATGTCGGGCAGGGAAAAAATATTATGCCAGGAACAAATCAGCTTTGAGGAGCTTCGCAAAACAAAGCCCTCCTGTGCCTATGACCTGAAGGATGTCAAGGGGCAGGCGGGAGCCAGAAGAGCGCTGGAAATTGCGGCAGCCGGGGGGCATAATCTGCTGATGGTGGGTGTTCCGGGCAGCGGAAAAACCATGCTGGCCCGGTGTCTGCCGGGAATCTTGCCCGAAATGACCGCCAAGGAGTCCTTTGAAACCACCAAAATTCACTCGGTGGCCGGCACCATGGAGGTCGGGGTGGGTCTGATGACCGAAAGACCCTTCCGCACGCCCCATCATTCGGCCTCCCTGCCCAGCCTGGTGGGGGGCGGCACGGATGCAAGGCCGGGGGAAATCTCCCTGGCGCACAACGGCGTTTTGTTTCTGGATGAATTGCCCGAATATCAGCGCAATGTGCTGGAAGCGCTGCGCCAGCCTTTGGAGGACGGCTTTGTCACCATTTCCCGGGTCAAGGCACGCACCCGCTACCAGGCCGGCTGCATGCTGGTTGCCTCGATGAACCCCTGTCCCTGCGGATATTACGGCAGCCGAATCAAGCAATGCCGGTGCAATGAGCATGAAATCAAGCGGTATCTGGAGCGGATTTCGGGCCCTCTGCTGGACAGAATCGATTTGCAGGTCGAGACCGATTCGGTGCCGGTGGATGAGATTCAGTCCTGCGGGGAAAGCGAATCCTCCGCCCAGGTGCGGGAGCGAGTATGCAAGGCAAGGCATATGCAGACAGCCCGCTTTGCCGGTACGGATATTTCCTGCAATGCCCAGGCCGAGGGCAGCGCAATCAATGAATTTTTCCCGCTTTCGGCGGATTGCAGCAAAATTCTGCTGAAGGCGGTGGATAAGATGCACCTGTCCATGCGTGCCTATGTGCGGGTCATCAAGGTGGCCCGCACCATTGCCGACCTGGCTCAGGAGCAGGACATCGCACCCAAGCACATTTTGGAGGCGGTTCAGTACCGCACCCTGGACAGCAAATATTGGGGGCATTAAATGGCGGATTATTCAATGGAAACGCTGTGCCGCATGTGGCTGAGCACGGCGGATGGATTGACCAGGACGGCTCAGCGGTATCTGAAGGAAAAATACCAATCGGCCGAGGCATTCTTCCGGGATTTTTCCGGGGAGCATCGGAAAATACTGGGGGACAAGTGCTTTCAGATTTTGAAGGATGCCAAGGACAGGGGGCTTTTGTACATCCCCAGGCAATTGCAGGCCATCGGCGCAAGGGTGGTGAGCAAGGGCGAGGCGGGCTATCCGGGTGCCCTTGCCCCCCTGCCGGACAGCCCGGATTTGCTGTATATATTGGGGGAAATGCCAAAGGGCACCAATATTGCGATGGTAGGCTCGAGGCATGACACCCGCTACGGCCGGGAAATGGCCTTCAAAATCGCCCGGGATCTGTCCGATGCGGGGGTGAGCGTGGTCAGCGGCTTGGCCAGGGGGATTGATACGGCCTCCCACCGGGGTGCATTGGCCGGGCGCGGGCAGACAGTGGCTGTGCTGGGCTGTGGTCTGGATATTGTGTATCCGCCCGAAAATAAGGATTTATTGAAGCAGATTCTGGATAAGGGGGGTGCCGCCGTCAGCGAGTATCCCCCGGGCACGCCGCCCATGCCCTATCATTTCCCTTTGCGCAACCGGATTATTTCGGGGCTGAGCGAGGGGGTTTTGCTGATTGAGGCGACCCAGCGCTCGGGTACCATGAGCACGGTCAACCATGCCCTCAATCAGGGGAAGACGGTTTTTGCTCTGCCGGGCAATGTGGATTCCCCGGGCAGCGAGCTGCCCCTGCAATTGCTGCGTGAGGGCGCCGAAATGTGCACCTGCGCATTGGATATTTTGCAGTATTTTCATATCGATCCCAAGGAAAATGATGCGCCCGCCGGGGCAGATTCCCGGCAGGAGCCATCGGATGACCCCATTTTGCGGGCGCTTTTCCGGGAGGAGAAAACATTTGATGAATTATCTGCCGAAAGCGGGCTGAATCCCGCCGAGCTGTCCGCCAGGCTGTCCGAGCTTGAGCTGGACGGGAAGGTTGAAAAGTGTGCCGGGCGCACCTGGACGCTTGTGCGCTGACCTGTTTCATTCAATTCATTCAATCCATTTCTTCATTAAAATGTATTTGACAGAGAAAAGCATCTGTGGTATATTCTATGTCGTCCGCCAAAAATCAGGAATACCGGACAGCAAATGAAACAAATACCCGTTCGGCAAAGCCGGGCAGGCAGCAGAGGAGTAGATGCATATATGGCGCAAACAAAACTGGTGATTGTGGAGTCTCCCGCCAAGGCGCATACCATACAAAAATTTCTGGGCAAGGGGTATACCGTGGAAGCATCCCAGGGACATGTGCGGGATTTGCCCAAATCCCAATTGGGTGTGGATACGGAGAATGACTTTGACCCTAAATATATTACCATTCACGGGCGCGGGCCTATTTTGGCCGAAATTCGCAAGAAGGCAAAGAACGCTTCGAAAATTTTTCTGGCAACCGACCCTGACCGGGAGGGAGAGGCCATTTCCTGGCATCTGGCTCAGGCATTGGACATTGATTTGAACTCCCAGTGCCGGGTGGAATTTCATGAGATTACCAAAAAGGCCGTCAAGCAGGCCATGGACCATCCCCGGAAAATCGATATGCAGCGGGTGGATGCCCAGCAGGCCAGGCGTGTACTGGACCGGGTGGTGGGCTATAAGCTCAGCCCGCTGTTTTGGGCGAAGGTTCGCAAGGGGCTGAGCGCAGGGCGTGTGCAGTCCGTGGCGACCCGCATGGTGGTGGACAGGGAAAGGGAGATTGATGATTTTATCCCGGAGGAATACTGGGATGTGAGCGCCTCTGCCCTGCTTCCCGCCGCAAAGGGGCGGAAAAATGCATTCCGTCTGCGCCTGAGCCAATTGGACGGGAATAAGGCCGAAATCACGGACGAACAAACCGCATTGCAGGCCAGGGAACGCATCGAAAAGGGGCAGTTCACCGTCAGTGCCATGCGCCGGGGCGAAAAGAAAAAGCAGCCCGCTTCCCCCTTCACCACCTCCCTTTTGCAGCAGGAGGCAGGAAGAAAGCTGAATTTCACCACCTTCAAAACCATGCAGGTGGTGCAGGGGCTGTATGAGGGCGTTGATTTGAAAAAAGAGGGCACGCAGGGTCTGGTGACCTATATCCGTACCGATTCGGTTCGGGTCAGCGACGAGGCCGTCAGCGCCGTGCGGGAATTCATCCCCGAGGCTTACGGCGCGGAATATCTGCCTGAGACGCCGAATATCTTCAAGGGTCGGAAAAATGCCCAGGATGCCCATGAGGCCATTCGCCCCACCGAGGTATCCCGTACCCCCGATTCCATCAAGGACTGCCTGTCCAAGGATCAGTATTTGCTTTACAAGCTGATTTGGTCACGGTTTGTGGCCAGTCAGATGAACCCCGCCGTCATGGATACGCTGCAGCTTGATGCGGTGTCCGACGGGATTTTGCTGCGCTTCAATGGGGAAAAGAAGCGCTTTGCCGGGTTTACCTGCGTTTATGAGGAAAGCAAGGACGAGGGGGAGGAGCAGGCGGAGAACGCCCTGCCCGAATTTAATGAGGGGGATCGGCTGACCATCCAGAGCGCCGAGGCGGTGCAGCATTTCACCCAGCCCCCCTCCCGCTATACCGAGGCCAGCCTGGTCAAGGCCCTGGAGGATAAGGGCATCGGCCGCCCCTCCACCTATGCGCCCACCATTACCACCATCATCACAAGGGGGTATGTGGCCCGGGAGAACAAGCGCCTGTATCCCACGGAGCTGGGCAAAACGGTCAACGGGATGATGGAGGAATATTTCCCGGATATCGTCGATACGGACTTTACTGCCGGGCTGGAGGAACAGCTCGATGCGGTGGAGGAACAGGGCAAGGATTGGAAAAATGTGCTGCGTTCCTTCTACCCGGGATTTGCCAAAACGCTGGAAAGCGCCGAAGCCTCGATTGAAAAGGTGGAAATGAAGGACGAGGAGAGCGACGAAATCTGCGAAAAATGCGGCGCACGGATGGTCTACCGCGTGGGCAAGTTCGGCAAATTCCTTGCCTGTCCCAATTTCCCCGAATGCCGCAACACCAAGCCCGTGCTTGTGTACATTGATGCGCCCTGCCCCAAGTGCGGCGGACGGCTTTTGGAAAAAACAACCCGCAAAAACAGGCGGTTTTTCGGATGCGAAAAGTATCCGGATTGCGATTTTATGTCCTGGGAGATGCCGGTCAGCGAAAAATGCCCCAAGTGCGGCAGCTATATGACCCGGAAAATCAACAGGAAGGGCGAGGTCTGGCACATTTGCGCCAATGAAAATTGCAGAAACAGGGTATTGACGGAAGAGGCGGCGGATCATGAGCAGGAATGAAGGGGTCATCATTGTGGGCGCCGGGCTGGCAGGCTCGGAGGCGGCCTGGCAGTGCCTGAAGCGGGGCGTTCCGGTTACGCTGTATGAGATGAAGAAGCAGAAAAAATCCCCCGCTCATCATACGGAGGCTTTTGCCGAGCTTGTATGCTCCAATTCCCTGCGCTCGGACAGGCTGGAGAACGCGGTGGGGCTGCTGAAAGAAGAAATGCGCAGGCTCGATTCCCTTGTGATGCTTGCGGCGGACAAAACCCGTGTGCCGGCAGGCGGTGCGCTTGCGGTGGATCGGGTGGGCTTTTCGGAATATATTACCGAAATCATCAGGCAGCATCCCCTTTGCCGGGTGGTGGATGAGGAAATGACCGAAATCCCGGACACGGACACCCCGGTTATTATCGCCACAGGCCCTTTGACCAGCGATGGGATGTGCGAATCCATCAAAAAGCTGCCCGGCATGACCACGCTGTCCTTTTACGATGCCGCCGCCCCCATTGTGTACAAGGAATCGTTGGATATGACCAAATGCTTCCGTCAGTCCCGGTACGGCCGGGGGGATGATTACCTGAATTGTCCCCTGAATGAGGAGGAATATAACGCCTTTATCACGGCTCTTTTAGCGGCGGAAACGGCTCCGATTCACGGGTTTGAGGAAACGGGCGTGTTTGACGGATGCATGCCCATTGAATCCATGGCCAGAAGGGGGCGGATGGTGCCTGCCTTTGGCCCTATGAAGCCTGTGGGGCTCATCGATCCAAGAAGCGGCAAGCCCCCCTTTGCCGCATTGCAGCTCAGGCAGGATGATGCGGGGGACAGCCTGTATAACCTGGTGGGCTTCCAGACGAGGCTGAAATTCCCGGAGCAAAAGCGGGTTTTTGGCATGATTCCCGGTCTGGAACAGGCCGAATACGCCAGATACGGCGTTATGCACCGCAATACCTTCCTGAATTCCCCCGGAATGCTGGATGAATATTATCGCTTGAAAACAAGGGAAAATGTGTTCTTTGCCGGGCAGATGACCGGGGTGGAGGGCTATGTGGAAAGCGCCTCCTCCGGGCTGATGTGCGGACTGAATGCCGCCAGAATATGCCTGGGGCAGGAACTGATTTTGTTCCCCGATACCACGGCTCACGGGGCGCTGTCCCACTATGTATCCCGGTTCAACCGGAATTTCCAGCCCATGAACATCACCTTCGGTCTGATGCCGCCCCCCGGCGGAAAATTCCGGGGCAAGCAGGAAAAATATGCCCTGGTTGCCCAAAGGGCGCTGGATGCCATTGACGGCATCAATATGCAACTGGCAGAATCGGAAGAATAAGCAAAAACAGCATATAAAAAAGACCGTGCCTTTGCTTTCCGGCACGGTCTTTTGTTGACTTTATTTGTTCTTTATTTGTTCTTTTCCCTTGCGGCGGCCTTCATGCGCTGCTCATGGGAAAGCTGACGCTTGCGCATACGCAGGGACTTGGGGGTGATTTCCAGCAGTTCATCATCATCGATGAATTCCATGCATTCCTCCAGTGTCAGGGGATGAATGGACACAAGGCGCAGGCTGTCCTCCGAGGCGGAGGCGTTGCGCATATTGGTTACATGCTTGGCCTTGCACACATTGACCACGATGTCCCCCGGACGGCTGTTTTCTCCGCAAATCATGCCGGCATAGACGGCTGTCTGGGCAGAGACGAAGAGGGTGCCTCTGTCCTGCACGCCGAACAGGCCGTACTGGGTGGTTTCGCCCGTTTCGAAGCACACCAGTGCGCCGACGCTGCGGTGGGGAATATCCCCCTTGTAGGGCTCATAATGGTCATACACCGAGCTCATGATGCCCTCGCCCCGGGTATCCGTCATGAATTCACTGCGATAGCCGAACAGTCCCCTGGAGGGTACCAGGAACTCAAGCCGCACCCGGTTCAGCCCGGACATATGCTCCAGCGTGCCGTGACGGCGACCCATTTTTTCAATGACCGCACCGGCGTAGGCCTGAGGCACATCGGCCACCATCCGCTCGATGGGCTCCTGCTTGACCCCGTCAATGGTCTTGTACAGCACCTCGGGCTTGGAGACCTGGAATTCGTAGCCCTCCCGGCGCATATTTTCAATCAGGATGGACAAATGCAATTCGCCCCGTCCCCAAACCTCGAAGCAATCGGGGGTTTCCCCGTCCTTGACCCGCAGGGACACGTCGGTTTCCAATTCCCTGTACAGCCTTGCCCGCAGATGGCGGCTGGTCACATAGGTTCCCTCCCGCCCGGCGAAGGGGGAGTCATTGACGGAGAAGGTCATGGTCACGGTGGGCTCGGTGATAGCCACAAAGGGCAGCGGCTCGATGCAGGCAGGGTCGCACACCGTATCGCCGATGGAGATATCCGCAAGCCCCGTGAGGGCAACGATGTCCCCCATTTTGACCTCATTGGCAGGCACCCGCTTGAGGCCGTCGAACACGCTCAGGGCGGTCAGCCGCCAGGGCTGGGTCGTTGCCCCTTCATTTTCGGCATTGCAGCGCACTACATTCATGCCGTCAATCAATTTGCCCCGGGAAATGCGGCCTACGCCGATGCGCCCCACATAATCGTTGTAATCGATGGTGGAAATCAGCACCTGAGCAGGGCCCTCGTCATCCCCCTGGGGGGCAGGGATGTATTTGAGAATGGTGTCGAACAGGGGGCACAGATCGACCCCGGGGACGGACAAATCCGTGGTGGCCGTGCCCTGCCGTGCAGACACATACAAAATGGGTCTGTCCAGCGTTTCGGGGTCGGCATTCAATTCATCCAGCAGGTCAATCAGTTCGTCCACAACCTCATCGCAGCGGGCATCGGGACGGTCAATCTTGTTGATAACCAGCAGCACGGGCAATTGCAAATCCAGTGCCTTTTGCAGCACAAAGCGGGTCTGGGGCATGGGACCCTCAAAGGAATCCACCAGCAGCAGAACGCCGTCCACCATTTTCAGAATGCGCTCCACCTCGCCGCCGAAATCGGCATGGCCGGGGGTGTCCACGATGTTGATTTTGTGGTTGCCGTAATGCACGGCGGTGTTCTTGGCCAATATGGTGATGCCCCGCTCCCGCTCCAGGTCATTGGAGTCCATCACGCGGTCCGAAATGGTCTGATGGGCATGCAGCACATTGCCCTGCAACAGCATCTGATTGACCAGGGTCGTCTTGCCGTGGTCAACATGGGCGATAATGGCGATATTGCGGATATCTTCACGAATCATAAGGAAATTCCTTCTTCTCTATCAAAAATCGGGGTAACCGGATTTTATTGGACGATTTCACGGGGCGCCACATCGGTCAGCTCCAGACCCTTGTTCTTTTCGCCGGCCAAGCGGATGGACCAGTCGTTTTCAAAGAACAGCACATTCCGCCCCAGCTGATCCATGCCCCGGGCGGTGGTGGAGGTCAGATTCAGGGCGGCCACATCGCAGGGAGAGGAAACCACCCAGCGCACAAAGCGGTAGGACAGGTGATCCATCACCAGATCCACGCCGTATTCGCTCTTGAGACGCCAGGACAGCACATCAAACTGCAATTCGCCCACAACGCCTACGATGAATTCCTCCAGCCCCGTTTCATCCCGCTTGAAGGTCTGGATTGCGCCCTCCTCGGAAAGCTGGCTGATGCCCTTTTGGAATTGCTTGCGCTTCATGCTGTCCAGGGGGCGCACTCTGGCAAACCGCTCGGGGGCAAAGACGGGAATCTTGGCAAAACGGATTTTCTTGCCTGTACACAGCGTATCTCCCAGATGGTATAACCCGGGGTCGAACAGACCGATAATGTCTCCCGGATAGGCCTTTTCAACCCCTTCCCGCTCATCTGCCATGAATTGCTGGGGCTGCTTGACCTGAATATCCTTATTGGTGCCCGAGTGCCAGACGGTCATGCCCTTTTCAAACACACCGGATACGACCCGCAGAAAGGCCAGCCTGTCCCGGTGAGCCGGGTTCATATTGGCCTGAATTTTGAATATAAAGCCGGAAAAATCGGGGGAATCGGGCTGAATATCGCCCTGATCGGACTCCCTGGGGGCAGGGGGTGTGGTGTATTTCAAAAACCTTTGCAGGAAGGGCTCCACACCGAAATTGGTGACCGCCGAGCCGAAAAACACCGGGGTCAGCTCGCCCTTCAGCACGGCATCCAGGTCAAAGGCATCGCCCGCCTCGTCCAGCAGCTCGATTTCATCCGAAAGACGGGTTCTGTAATGCTCATCCAGCGCACCCTCCAGCGCAGGGTCATCGATGGCCAGAACGGTTTTCTGGGCTTTTGTCCGGCCGTGATCCCCGCCGAAGTACAATTCCACCGTCTTTTCATCCCGGTGATACACGCCCTGAAAATCTCCGTCCACGCCGATGGGCCAGTTGACCGGGCAGGAGCGGATGCCCAGCACCTGCTCGATTTCCTCCATCAGCTCAAAGGGATCCTTGGCTGCACGGTCCATTTTGTTGATGAAGGTGAATATGGGGATGCCCCGCATCCGGCAGACCTTGAACAGCTTGATGGTCTGGGCTTCCACGCCCTTGGCCGCATCAATCAGCATGACTGCGCTGTCCGCCGCCACCAGCACCCGGTAGGTGTCCTCCGAGAAATCCTGGTGACCGGGGGTATCCAGTATGTTGATGTGATACCCGTCAAAGGAAAACTGCATGGCAGAGCTGGTCACCGAAATGCCGCGCTGCTTTTCGATTTCCATCCAGTCGGAGGTGGCGAAATTCTGGGCGCGCCGTGCCTTGACAGAGCCTGCCTGACGGATTGCCCCGCCGTAGAGCAAAAGCTTTTCGGTGAGGGTGGTTTTGCCGGCATCAGGGTGACTGATAATGGCGAAGGTGCGCCGACGGGCCACCTCTGCGGATAATTCCTTGGATAATTCCATCGTGTCGGACATTGTATTTTCCTCCTCGTTGATATGGCTGAAGTCCGGGAAGGAAAGTGGATCAGGAACGCATTTGTTTCCTCCTTCAAGCGGCATAAAATAGCTGTTGCCCTGCCCTGCGGGGATTTTTGCTCCGCGCAGTACAACAATATATTATACACCCGGTGCAGGGGGTTTTGTCAATCACGCCGGGAAAAAAATCCAAAAAAAATTCGGTGAAAAAGCCGTCAAACGGCCGGGGAATGCAAAATTTTTCCGATATTTGCCCATAGGACTGGACAAACAAACAAAGATGTGCTAATATGATTCCCGTCCGGTTGAAGGACAGACCGAAAATGACTGCCGGTGCCTTTCGGATTCCGGCGCAATGATTGAGGAGAGAAGTATGAGAAGAAGCACCTTTGAGAATCAATATTCTGCCGAGTCCGAGCTGCGTCCCCTGGGCGCATGGGGCTATCTGGGCTACAGCATCCTGTTCAGCCTGCCGCTGATTGGCTGGATTGCCGTCATCGTGTTCAGCCTGGTGCCCACCAACATCAGCCGCCGCAGCTTTGCCAGATACTGGCTGCTCGGATTGCTCATCACGGCCATTTTGTTTGCCGTATTCTACACCATCGTGTTCCTGATTCTGTCCGATGCGCAGCGAGCCGCCATTTTCACTGCCGTCACCGATGCGCTGAAGCCTGTGGATGATTTGCTGCAGAATTATATGAAGATTGAGTCGGTGGAAATCATTACGCCCGCCGCCGTCTGAACAAATGCAAAAAAGCCTGCTCCGCTGCGGGGCAGGCTCTTTTTATGCAATGAAAATGAATTGTGCTTATACCCTTCTGAACCACAGCAATGTATCAAGCGGGGCAGGCAGGGTGACCGTTTGTCTGCCGGCATATACATGGCCCTGGGCATCCTGCCACTGACCTTGCGGGAAGGTGACGGGACGCTCGGTTGTTCCCTTGGTCACAACGGGGGCGACCAGAATATTTTGCCCCAGCATGAACTGGTCATCAATGGCCGCATAGCCCTGATGGGGATCGTTGTATTCCAGGGCGCGGATGATGGGCTCGCCCGTCAGGGTTGCCTCGTCCACCAGTGCCTGAATTTCCTTTGCCATGCGCTTGTGCAGCTGCGCCGCCTCCACGCACAGGGCGGCATGCTCCTTGTCCAGTGCCTCCCAGGGTGCCCAGGAGAACTGCATCATGGGGAACAGCGCCGAGCACTGCGCCATCCGCACAAACAATTCCTGATCCACCACAAAACCCGGCTCGTAGCGGTTGCGCCATTCGCCGCCGCCGATCATGTCCGGGCAGGTAAAGGGATAGCCGATCAGCCCCTTGCAGATGGCGCAGGGAATCAGCTCATTGATGCCGTTCTGCGTCCAGGAATGATCCCGGTCATGCAGCCGCTGAATGGCATTTTTTCCGCCCCCCTTGAAGGTATCCTTATATTCATGGAAGGGATAGCGGCGGCCGAACTCGTTCCAGGCCTGGTTGCATTCCATGGGGGAGTAGTCGCAGGCAATTTTACCGTTGATTGCATTGTCCTGATTATACAGCGCCAGCGCGCCGCCGTCGAACTTGAAGCCGTCCACGCCGTAGTCCTTCATCAGATGCTGCAATTGGTCATCCAGGAATTTCCGGTCATAGGGATTGGTCATATCCAGCACGGCGCTGACCCCGTTCCACCAGGAACAGATGGCCACATCGCCGTTTACCGTGCGGCGATAGATATGTTTGGCGCTCTCGGGGTCCGTTCCCACCAGAGAATGCAGGGAACGGAAATAGCGGGGGCCGACCGGCGTGACAAAGGGCACCACCCAAAGCATCACGATAAAGCCCAGGCTGTGCAGCTCGTCCACCATGGCCTTGGGGTCGGGGAAACGGGCAAAGTCAAATTCCCAGTGACCGTAGTCGGAATGGAAGCACCAGCCCTCATCGATAATGAAAATGCCGGGCTCATAGCCGTTTTCCAGCAGCTCATGGGCATATTTCAGCACCTTTTCCTGGGTGGGATAGTAGGCAAACTGAATCCAGGTGTTATACTGGGCGGTTTGGAAAAATTCGGGTCTCAGGGGAACCTGATCACAGGGGAAATATTTTTTCTGGGCATTGACATAGGCTTCCTTCAGGCTGTTTCCCTGATTTTCCAGCACAATGCCTTCGCCCTCCAGCTCAAAGCAGCCCCCCTGCACATCCACCTTGAAGGGCTCCTCTGACCAGATGGTGCGCCCCAGATTGGACAGGAAAAAGGGCATACCCTGATTGGGGACGGAAACCCGGAAATCATAGTGATAATCGCTTTCCTTTGTAATCGGGCACAGCTTGTGGATGGTTGTGCCGCCCCACCAGTACTCATTTTCAAGAATGGGAACGGTCAGATGCATGGTGATGCCTCCTTCTCAGAATAAATCCGGGAGACGGGTTTCCCCATCTCCCGAATGCAGAATATTACGAATTACCTGGCAGCCTTGGCAACCTTTTTTTCGGGGATCACGGCCCAGATGTAGCCGTTGATCAGGTTGGCGGAATAGGCGCCGGCCAGGATACCGATGATGATGGGCAGAGCAAATTCCTTGATGGAATCAACGCCCAGGATGTACAGAGCCAGGATGGTGACCAGGGTGGTCAGCGTGGTATTGATGGTACGGCCCAGGCTCTCCTTCACGGATTTTTCAACGATCTGTACCCGGGACAGGGAGGCCAGAGCGGTCTTGTTGTGATTCTCACGCACCCGGTCGAAGATGATGATGGTGTTGTTGATGGAGTAGCCTACGATGGTCAGCATGGCGGCCACGAAGGTGGAGTTCATCTGCATGAAGGAGCGGAAGAACACCATGAAGGCCAGCATGATCAGCACGTCGTGAACCAGTCCCAGCACGGCAGCCGCGCCCATGCCCAGGTCAAACCGCAGGGCGATGTAAATCAGCATGCACGCAGCGGCAATCAAAACGGCCAGAACGGCGTTCTTGAGCAATGTAGTGGAGGCAGTGCCGCCCACATAGGACACGGTGGCGTCGTTGGTCTTCATTTCGGTGTACTTCTGCACCAGCTCGCCTTCGATCGAAGTGCGCAGAGCCTCGACACCCTCTTCGCTGTCAATGGACTTGACACGCAGCTGCAGCTCGTGCTGCTCAGAGCCGGCGTGAACAATCTGATAGTCCTTGATACCGGCATTTTTGAGAGCCGCTTCGATATCGGCATCCTCAAACACATCGCCCATATCATACTTGATGGACAGACCGCCCGCAAAGTCGATACCCATGTTGATGCCCAGGTTGCACAGGGACAAAACCAGGGCAATGGCAATCAGGGCGGCGGAAATCAGCAGGCAAGTTCCGGCACGCTTCTGCATCTTCTTGTACAGCAGCAAGCTGCCAATCACAACAACGCCCAGCAGCAGAATCATTATGATGGTAGACCAGGGGAAATTATCAAACAAACCTTTGAACATGCTTACTGCGCCTCCTTCCGATTGAGCTTTTTGCCGGTATACAGCTGGGGCTTATCAGGATCCAGAGCAATCAGGTTATACAAGAATGCCCGGGATACGATCAAAGCGGTGATGAGCGAGCAGATGACGCTCAGGGCCAGCATATAGGCAAAGCCGCGGATAGAGCCCGTGCCGAAGGCCATCAGCACGAAGGCAGCAATCAGGGTGGTGACGTTGGCATCCAAAATAGCGGAGAAGGCATTCTTGAAGCCCGCCTTGGCGGCCGGCTTGGTGGCCTTGCCCTTGAGCAGCTCCTCGCCGAAGCGCTCGAAGATCACCACGTTGGCGTCAACAGCCATACCGATACCCAGGATTACACCGGCAATACCGGGCAGGGTCAGCTGGATGCCGGGCAGCATGGCAATCAGCCAGAACAGCAGGATGATGTAGATGACCAGCGCCCAGGAGGCGGCCAGACCGGACAGGCGATAGCGGATGACCAGCACCAGCATCACAATCAGGATACCGATGGCGGCGGCAAGCAAAGAGGTCTGCAGCGCATCCACGCCCAGGGTTGCGGAAATGGTATCCACCTTCTGCTGGGTCAGCGTCAGGGGCAGAGCACCGGACTGAATCTGAATGGCCAGGTTATGGGCTTCGTCATAGGAGAAGGAGCCGGTAATCACGCCGCTGCCGCCGGTGATTTCGCTCTGCACGGTGGGGGACATGATGGTTTCCCCGTCCAGCACGATGGAGATGGACTGACCAATCAGACGGGCAGTGGCTTCGGCAAACTTGGTTGCGCCCTCGCTTGTCAGCTTGAAGCCCACTTCGTAGTCAGAGGAAATGGTTGTGTCGGAGCTTTCCTTGGTGACCCATGCGGTCTGCACGTCGGCGCCCTCGACCACAACGGTGCCGTCGGGATCGGTGAATTCCAGCTTGGCGGGTGTGCCGATCAGGTCAAGCACGGTGTTGGGGTCGGACACGGTGGGGATTTCCACACGGATGCCGTTGTCGTTCAGCTGGGTGACGGTGGCCTCGGTGAAGCCCTGCTCGGTCAGACGGTTCTGAATAACAACGATGGTGTTCTGAAGCAGAACCTCGAATTCGTCTGCCTCAACGCCCTCTTCCTGCACGGCTTCGTATTCCACATACACACCGCCCTGCAAATCCAGACCCAGGGAGATGGATTCAGGCCAGTTGTCCGCATTGGTGGGCACCCAGGGGAGCAGCTTATACAAACCGGCCGAATCCAGCTTCATGCCGGTCACAGAGAGAATACCAAGACACACGGTAATGGCCAGCAGAATGCACAATGTGATAACCGCCTTGGAACGGCTTCCCATGCGCTTTGCGGGCTTGAATGATTTCGCCATAGGACAAATACTTCCTTTCATTATTCATTCCGGGGGAAAAGTGGGATCGGATTTTTTTCTACTGTCCGCACTCATCTCCGTGGAAGGCGGCGTAATGCACCCGGCGGAAGGGCAGAACCATTTGGGGCTTTGCAAAGGCTTTTGTCCCTGCTTCTTCCCTTTTTGGCTGCACATCCCAGTTCCGTCCGCTTTCGGGCGGGGCTTCCTCACGAAAGACGGTGCCCGATGCCTCTTTGGGCAATTCGCCGATGCAAGCGGCATGGACAGAGGGGAATTCCGCCTGCTCTTCCTGCGCCGTGCATACCACCAGTGCGCTGAGCATCAGCAAAAGAAGAACGCACAAAAAAGCAAGACCGATTAATCTGCCCTTCATGCCAACTCCTCCTTTCCTGATGCGTGCAAAATGAACTTCTCCATTATAACGGAAAATTTCCCTTCCGTCAACCGATAAATTTCCGGAAATTCCCCCTATTTTGCAAAATTCGCCGAAATCGGACAAAAAATCAGATTGTATTTTGACATGCAGAATAAAGCATGATATAATAGGAAAGCATGCCGGGGTTTCGCCTGGGAAAACCTGCGGCCGGGGCTTGCAAAAGGGCTTGTAAGGACTTGTAATTCGGAGGATTGTATGCAGTTTTTTACGCAAGGTGAGCGACAGGACAACAGGAAAAGGCTGTTGCTGCTTATTCCCATTGTGCTGGCAGTTGTCGCACTGATTTTGTACTTTGCAGGGGTGTTTTCCTCGGGCACAAGGCATGTCAGTGCGGTGAAGCTGCGCTGCATTTCCACCCAGGAAATCAAGCCCTTCGGGGACAGCATCCTGTTTTATGACGGATCCAACATCGTTTGTCTGAACAAGAACGGCTCGGAAAAGTGGTCCTATACGGTGGGGTCGGATGCCTCCTTTGATGCGGGGAACAATGCCGTGGTGATCTGGTCGGGCACGCAGTTATCCATTCTGGACAAGTCGGGGCGCTCCACCTATGACAACAATGTGGGGCAGACCATCCAGTTTGCCAGGGCAGGCACGAAATATATCTGCGCCGTGCTGGGGGATGATTCATCCTCGGATTCCTCCAGTGTCCTGAAGGTGTATGATTTGCAGGGAGTGGAGCAGGATTCCGAATCCACCGCCTACGAGGATATGCTGATTATGGACGCAGGCTTCTTCTCGGATGGGGATTATTTGTGGACGACGGCCATGGATTTGTACGGAACGGTGCCCTCCACCACCCTGTCCACCTACCGTGTGCCCTCCATGAACACCGGCTCGGTGGAATTGGGCGAAAACATCGTGTACAAGGTGCTGTATTGCGGAACAAAGCTGAATGTCATCTCCACCAGGCAGTTGCGGGTGTATGATTACCGGGGTACGCAGGACACCACGGGCACGCTGCTGGTCTATGGCTGGCAGTTAATTGATTCGGATGTATCGGGGCAGAGCGCGGCTTTGCTGTTTGCCCCCTCCAGCGAGGTGGCCAGCATGTCGGACATCACCGATTTGCGCTATATCAAGGGCAAGGCGGACAAGCGGTTTACCCTGCCTGCGCCCTGCGTAGGGGCGGCAATGTACAACAACCGGATTTATGCCTTTTCCTCGGACGGCATTTACCGGGCTGATTTGAACGGCAGCCGGTTCTCGGTGTTCTCCCAGCCCATGTCCGATTCGGTCACCAAATACATCGGTATGCTGACCTCCGGCACGGCCATTGTGGCCTGTGATCTGGATGTATATGCCCTGACGCTGCCATGAGGCGGGGACTTTATCTGCACATTCCCTTTTGCCGCTCCAAGTGCGCCTATTGCGATTTCCCCTCCTTTGCAGGCTGCGAGGGGCAAATGGAGGCGGTGGTGGACGGGATGTGCCGCCAGATGAGGCAGGAAGCGAGCCGTTTGGATCAAAAAAGGCTGTCCACCCTGTACATCGGAGGGGGGACGCCCAGCCTGCTGCCCTTTGGGCTGATGGACAGGCTGCTCTCTGCGGCAGAGGAATGCTTCTTATTTGAAGAAAACGCAGAAATCAGCTGCGAGATGAATCCGGGCACGGTTACGGCCGAATTTCTGGATGTGCTGAAGGCGCACGGGGTCAATCGCCTGTCCATCGGAGTGCAGTGCGCCCAGGACAGGCTGCTGAAAATGCTGGGGCGGATTCACACCTTTGCACAGGCCTGCGAAACGGTTGCTTTGTGCCGGGAAAAGGGCTTTTCCAACATCAATCTGGATCTGATGCTGGGTCTGCCCTCCCAAAGCATGCAGGATGCCCTTCAGACGGCAGAGCAATTTCTTGCCCTGGAGCCGGAGCATCTTTCCTGCTATGGGCTGATTGTGGAGGAGGGCACGCTGCTGCAAAGGAAGGTGGCCGGGGGCGAATGGACTTTGCCTGATGCGGATGAGAGCGCAAACCAGTATGACGGGGTGCGCCGCATGCTGGAGGAAGCGGGCTTTAAGCGCTATGAAATCAGCAATTTCGCCCAGGAAGGCTATGCATGCCGGCATAACATGGATTGCTGGAAGCGGCAGGAGTACATCGGAATCGGCGTGTCCGCCTGCGGATTCATCGGGAATGTGCGCTATCAAAATCCCTGCACGATTGAAGCGTATCTGGCGCAAGCCCCCCGCACGGAGGAGCTCATATCACCTCAGGATGCCCGGTTTGAATCGGTTATGCTGGGGCTGCGCATGACAGAGGGCATCGGGGAATCGGAATTCATCAGCATGCATGGGATGGGCTTTGAGCAGGCCTTTGGCGGGGTGCTTCATGCATTGCAAAAAGAAGGGCTGCTGGTGATGGAGGACGGCCGGATGCGCCTGACCGACCGGGGAATGGATGTTCAAAACAGCGTGCTGGTGCGTTTGATGGAATGAGGACACAAAATCCGGGAAAATTTGCGGTATCCCGCAAGAAATGGCCGGGATTGATCGTTAATTGGATTGTAGGACATAAAAAAATGTCATGTCCGCAAAAAAAGGGGAGCTGGAGCCATGAAGAATTGGAAGAAACTGACAGCGTTTGTGATTGCCCTGAGTCTGATTGCCCTGAGTGCATCGGCTGAATTTGCCGTGGTCAGCGGCACCTCCTCGCTGAATCTGCGGGAAGGGCCGGGGTATGATTACTCCATTATCGGCAACGCCTCCAGGGGAGACTGGGTGGATGTGCTGGGGGATACGGACGGGTGGTATTATGTGCAGGTGGTGAAAAATTCCGCCTACGGCTACATGGATTCCGCTTATCTGGATTACGGGGCCAGCGGCAGCGGCACTTCCTATTCCACGGGCGTTGTGAATAATCCAAACGCCTCCTCCTTCCTGAATTTGCGGGAATATCCCAGCTATTCGGCCGATGTGCTGTCTTATTATTACAACGGGGCTGTCTGCACCATCATTTCCTCCTATAATGGCTGGTATGAGGTGGAGATTGACGGGCTGCACGGCTATTTCCGGTCGGAATATGTCAAGGTTCAGGGCAGTTCATCCAGCAGCTATGCTTATGTGACCGCCTCATCGGGCAGTACGGTCAATATGCGGAGCGGCCCCTCCATGAATTTCGGGGTGATTGACCGGGTTCCCATCGGCACACGGGTCAGCGTGCTGCTCAAGGGCAATAATTTCTGGAAGATTGAGTATAACGGGGTAGAGGGGTATATGTCCTCCTCCTTCCTGTCCACCAGCGTGACCCCCACGCCCACCGTTCAGCCCACCACCACGGGCTACTGCGTTGTGGCCAACCTGCCGGCTTATGCCTCCACGGTGAATATGCGTTCCCAACCCTCCACCTCCGCCAAGATTCTGTACCAGTACTGCGCCGGCACCCGCTTTGAGGTGCTTGCCCAGGGCAAAACCTGGTGCAAGGTATACGGCACGGCCAGCGGACGGATTGGCTATATTCAGACCCAGTATCTGAAGCTGTATAATCTGCCCACCACCCCCACCAAAACGGTGCAGAACAGCGGCTCCTATGTCAATCTGCGCTCTGCCCCCAGCAAGGCAACGGGCAGCGTGCTTTTGCAGGTGCCCCACGGCGCAACGGTCACCATCCTGACCCCCGGGGACGAATGGACGCAGGTGAAATATAACGGCTATACCGGCTATATGATGACCTACTTCCTCCGATAAAAAATACAAAGCCGGCCGGATCTGATGCGATCCGGCCGGTTTTCTTCACACTATTCTTCTTCCAAAGCGCCTGTGTCCTGCGTTTGTTCCTTTTCAAAGGTCAAATAGGGGCGTATGGCGCTTAATTTTTTTTCTCCGATGCCCGAAACAGCCAGCAGATCCTCCGGGTAGAAGAAAGAACCGTGAGCCGAACGCTCTGCGATGATGGCTTCGGCCGTTTTTTGCCCGATGCCCGGCAAAAGGGACAGCTCCGCAATGTCCGCCAGATTGACCGCTACGGTAAAGGGCACGCTTTGGGCTTCATCGGCATTTGATGTGCTTTCCGAAACAGAACCCTGGGAAAAATCGCCGGCCAGGAAGGTATATTGGGGCTTTTTGGTCACGCAATAGATGGTCTGCGCCCCAAGAGCCAGGCAAAAGGCGGCGCATAGCGTATACAGCACAATGGAAACGGGGTAGAACCGCTTGTCCCTTCGGTCAAGCCACCGTTCAAAGGCATTTTTTTGCCGGGCGCGCCACATTCTTTTGCGCACAACAGCCGGGAACAGAATTTGCTCCATCTGGGCTTCACAGGCAGCATAATCTGCGCTCAGTTCGCTGATTTGAAGGGACAAATCGTTCTGCTCATAGCGCAGTGCCCAGTCGTTTCTCTCTTTTTTGTAGCGCATCAGACGATTTTACGAACCTTTTGTCCCTGGGCGGTATCCTCCACGATATAGCCCAGTGCCTTGATTTCGTCTCTCAATTCATCCGATTTTTTCCATTCCTTTGCCTTGCGGGCGGCGGCACGGGCATCCACCAATGTCTGCACCTCTTTTGGCAGATTCTGCTGAGGCTTTTGCATCAAAAGACCCAGCACATCGCACAGCCTGGTCAGCGTATCATAGGCAAAGAGGACGGCCTGACGGGAGGAATCCCCATTCAGGCAGGTATTGGCCTCCTGCACAATGGAAAACAGGCAGCCAATGGCATCGGCGGTATTCAAATCATCGTCCATGGCCTCATCAAAGCGGGCTTCCTCTGCCTTGATGCGCTCCACAAAGGCCTCTTCCGCCTCGGTCAGGGGCTGATCCGCCGTATGGTCCAGCAGGAACAGCATCTGATCCCGGGCGGTATACATCCTCAGCAGGGAGGAATGGGCCTGGGCAATCATATCCCGGCTGAAATTGAGGGGGCTGCGGTAGTGGGCGGTCAGCATGAAAAAGCGCACATCCTCGGCGGCAAATTCCTTCAGGATATCCCGGACGGTGAAGAAATTTCCGGCGGACTTGGACATTTTTTCGTTATCGATGTTGATAAAGCCGTTATGCATCCAGTAATGCACATAGGGCTTGCCCGTGGCGCCCTCGGACTGAGCCACTTCATTTTCATGGTGGGGGAAGAGCAAGTCCTTGCCGCCGCCGTGGATATCAAAGGTCTCTCCCAGATACTTCATGCTCATGGCGGAGCATTCGATATGCCAGCCGGGACGCCCCTTGCCCCAGGGGGAATTCCAGGAGGGCTCGCCGGGCTTGGCGGCCTTCCACAGGGCAAAATCGGCGGGATTTTTCTTGATTTCGTCCACATCGATCCGGGCACCCGCCTCCAGGTCATCCAGATTCTGTCCGGACAGCTTTCCATACCCCGGGAAGGCCTTTACATCAAAGTACACATCGCCGTTCACCTCATAGGCCAATCCCTTTTGCTGCAGGGTTTTGACCAGCTTGATGATTTCGCCGATATGCTCGGTGGCCCGGGGATGCACGGTGGCCGGCCTGATACCCAGCGCCTTGGCATCCTTATAATATTCCTCGATGAAGCGGTCGCCCAATTCCTTGACGGTGATGCCCTCTTCATTGGCGCGCTTGATCATTTTATCGTCAATATCGGTGAAATTCTGCACAAAGGTGACCTTCATGCCCCGATGCTCCAGATACCGGCGCAGCACATCAAACACGATGAAGGGGCGGGCATTGCCGATATGGAAGAAATTGTAGACGGTCGGTCCGCAGGCATACATATGAATTTCGCCGGGCACAATGGGAACCAGTTCCTCCTTGCGGCGGCTTTGGCTGTTAAAAATCTTCATTTGATATCCTCCTTGATTTGCTCTTGCTTTTTGGGACAATTTTCCATGCTGCAGGCGGCGCAGTCGTTTGTATCGGTATAATGGGACAGGGTCTCCTCGATGTGCATGACCCGCTCCAGCATGGGATCGGGCAGGTTGCCATGCTCCAGATCGATATCGGGGGTTTGCCCTCTTCTGCGGACGATTCGCCCCGGATTGCCCACCACCGTGCAGTAGGCCGGCACATCCTTGAGCACGATGGAGCCGGCGCCGATTTTGACATGATCGCCGATGGTGATGGGGCCCAGCACCTTCGCGCCCGCCCCGATGGTTACATGGTTGCCGATGGTGGGATGGCGCTTGCCCGTGTCCTTGCCCGTACCGCCCAGGGTCACCCCCTGATACAGGGTCACATCATCGCCGATGACCGCCGTTTCCCCGATCACCGCGCCCCGGCCGTGGTCGATGAACAGCCTTTCCCCGATTTGCGCCCCCGGATGAATTTCAATGCCTGTTTTGCGGGCACTGCGGGAGGATATGAGCCTGGCCAGCAGATAATGCCCGTTCAAATATGCCTTATGCGCCCTGCGGTAGCTGTGCAATGCCCGGATAATGGGATAGCACAGCAGGATTTCCAGCCTGGAATGGGCGGCCGGATCCCGGGCCATGACCGCATTGATATCGCTTTTCAGCCTGTCAAACATGGGCTTTGATCCTCCGTCAGACGGGAATATTGTTGCTTTGGGCGCTGAAGGACGATTCTCCCCGCAGGGGGGGCAGATAGGAGCCATCCGGCTGCATTTGCCGGGCATTGGCGGTATCCGCAAGCTCGGCCTCCAGTTCATGGCAGATTCTGTCACGGATTTGGGCATCCAGAATGGGGAAGAGCAATTCCACCCGCTTATCCAGGTTACGGGTCATCAGATCGGCCGAGGACAGGAAAACCTCCCTTTCCCCACCGTTTTCAAAATAATACACCCGTGCATGCTCCAGGAAACGCCCTACAATAGAGCGCACCGTGATGTTTTCGTGCTTGCCGATTTTCAGGCAGCAGGCACCCCGGACGATCAGATCCACCTGAACCCCTGCATCGGCGGCCTTGACCAGGCGCTTGATCATTTTCTTGTCCGTCAGGGCATTCATTTTGCAGATGATATGGGCATACTCGCCCTTTTGCGCCGCATCCGCTTCCCGCTCAATCAGCCCATTCAGCTTTTCCCGGATGCCGTGGGGGGAGGCGGTCAGGGATGTCATTTCCTCTGCATCGCAGTAGCCGGTTACATTATTGAAGAAAATTCCCGCATCCCGCCCGATGTCCTCATTGGCGGTCAGCAGCCCCATATCGGTGTAAATTCTTGCGGTGACATCGTTATAATTGCCTGTCCCCAGATGCACATAACGCTTCAGGCCGCTGTCCTCCTTGCGGATGACCAGGGTAATTTTGCTGTGTGCCTTGAGGTTGGGCACGCCGTAAATGACATGGCAGCCGGCCTTTTCCAGTGCCAGGCACCAGTTGATGTTGTTTTCCTCGTCAAAGCGGGCCCGAACCTCAATCAGCACGGTCACCTGCTTGCCGTTTTGCGCCGCCCTTGACAATGCGGCCACAATGGGGGATTTGCCGCTGACCCGGTACAGGGTCTGCTTGATGGCCAGCACATCGGGGTCATCGGCCGCCTCATTCAGGAAGCGCACGATGGGATCAAAGGAATCATAGGGGTGGAAGAAGAAGCAGTCCCGGCGGGCAATCACATCAAAAATGCTCTGGCTTTGGGCAAACTCGCTGTCCAGATGGGGGGTGAAGGGCGTATAGCGCAAATGGTCAAAGCCCTCCAGAGAATGCAATTGCTTGGAAAAATAATTGGGGTTGATGGGACCGGGAACGGGGTAGATGTCATCTCCCGCCACATCCAGATATTTTTTGAGCTTCATCAGCAGCCGGTGGTCAAAGGATTCGGGGATTTCCAACCGAACCACCCGTCCCCACTTGCGCTGCTTCAGATTTTTGCGCATTTCCACAATCAGCGCATCGGCATCCGAATCGTTGTACATGAAATCGGTATTGCGGGTAATGCGGAAGGCCTGGCACACAATGGGCTTGGCGGCAAATACCTTTTCTGCCATGGCGGAGACCAGATCCTCCAGCATAACCCCCCGAACCTTTCCCTCGCCCTCGGGCAATAAAATGATGCGGGGCAGGGAGGAGGGCAGTGTCAGCAGGGCAAACCTTGTTTCGGCGGACTTTCCCTTGGGGGGCAGCAAAAGCGCCAGATGCAGCACCTTGGCGGCCAGCAAAGGGAAGGGCTGCGTGGGGGAAATGACCCGGGGAGTCAGAAGCGGCTCCACATTTTCGGCAAAATACTGCTGCAGATATTCCTGCTGCTCCTTGCTCAGATTGGTCATTTGCAGCAGATGGATGCCCTCTTTTTCCAGAGCCGGGATATAGGCGGAGTTCATGATGTCATACATTTCGGCCACCTGCGCCCGGACACCCTTGCGCATCAGGTTCAACTGTTCCAGAGGCTTCAGCCCGGAAATATCCTTTTTGGCCGTGCCTTCCTCCAGATCCCGCACCAGTCCGCCTACGCGCACCATAAAATACTCATCCAGATTGCTTTGGCAGATGGAAATAAAATTTCCTCTTTCCAGCAGCGGATTGTTGGAATTGCGGGCTTCGTCCAGACAACGGTCATTGAAATCGAGCCAGCTCAGGTCACGGCACAGATATTTACTCATAAAAGAACTCCATTCTTATTTGGTCAGTTTGTTTGTCAGGGTAACCAGGGTGACGGTGGGGGTGTTGCAAAACCGGGCACGAAGGGGATATTCCCCCGAAACCCCCAGCCCGGGGCTGATGTATTGCTGAATTCCCCGGAGGGATTGAAGGCCGCTGTAGGTTCCGTTTGCAACAGATGAAATGGATTCGGGCACAAAAACAGGCCCAATCAGGGGCAGACGGAACTGCCCGTTGTTGTAATGCCCCGCCAGGATGACCGAAATATTGGAAAAATCATCGGCCGTATCCGTATCGGGCAGAGAGGCTACGGAGGAGGCTGTAAAGGGGAAATGGGTCAGGGTGATGTTCACATCCCCGGACAGCATGGCAAGCTGGGCTTCCTCCATTTTGTCCAGCACCCCGAGCCGGTATTGCACCACCCGCAGGGCGGCCTCATTGTCCGCATCGTCCCCCTGCAGCGTTTCCTGATAGGCCTGCAGGGAATGCCTGGATACCTGGATATCCGTGGTATAGTAGCTGCCCGGCACCACCCAGAGCTTTGCCGACCCCGACTGGATGCATACGGGGGCATCCAGATACACAGCCCCCAGCTTTTCGGCGGCCAGCACATACTCCGCCTTGTGATTGTTGACGGCATGAGAAACCGAAATGATGGCCAGGGGATCCTCATCCCCGCTGATAAAATAAACCGGAATCCCCTCGGGGATACAGCGAAGCAGGTCGGTAAATGCGGTGAAATTTCCGCTTTCATCCGTCACATCCCCGGTGATGCAGACCATATTGTATTTGAGGTCGCTGATGGCCGCCGCAAAACCGGATTGCTGCGAACCGAAGCTTGCCCCGTGCAAATCGGAAATATGAAGAATTTTATAACCGTTAAAGGCACTGGGAATATCAGGCACCGTCACGGACACCGTCTCCACCTCAATGCGCTGGTTATTCATCAGATTCAGTATAAAGGCGATGCTCAGCACAATGACCAGCACGGCCAGCCACACGATCCATGCGCCGCGGCGTTTTTTGACCGCAAAAATCGGATCCTCGAACCGTCCTCTCATCAGGAAAAAACCTCCTTGGAAGTCCATTGGAAGTCCATGCCTATTATAATCGAAATCAAAGCGGAATGCAACAAATTTGTAATAAAAAAATACAAGGAAAAACGGCCTTTTACAGAGAATATTGTAAAATGGGAAGAGTTTCTTCCTTAATATTACTTATATTCGCTCGATTTGTCCGATTGGGCGGCAAATCAAAAGGAGAATGCTTCATGCCCAAGGCAAGAACGCTTTTTGTCTGCTCCTCCTGCGGCTATGAGTCGGCCAGATGGTATGGCAAATGCCCGGAGTGCGGACAGTGGAATACACTCAATGAAACGGAGCCTCAGCCCCAGCTTGCGGTCTCCTCTGTGACCCAAAAGCCCCTCAAGCAGCGGGGCGGCAGCGGGCAGGAGGCATTGACAATCGGTCAGATTGAGGCGGGGGAGCAAACCTATCACTCCTGCGGCATCAACGAATTGGACCGGGTGCTGGGGGGCGGACTGGTGGAGGGCGCTCTGCTGCTTGTGGGGGGAGAGCCGGGGATCGGCAAATCCACCCTGCTGCTTCAGGTATGCGCCAATTTGTCCAATCAGGGCAAAAGGGTTTTGTATGTGACCGGCGAGGAAAGCGCCCGGCAGATTAAGCTGCGGGCTCTGCGGCTGCATGCGGATAAGACCGCTATGCTGGTGCTTGCCGAAAATGCTGTCGATCTGATTGAGGAGAAGCTGAACAAAATTCAGCCCGATTATGTGGTGATTGACTCCATTCAGACCATGTACCGCCCGGATTTGGCCAGTGCCCCCGGGTCTGTATCTCAGGTCAGGGAATCGGCGGCCGTGTTTATGCGGTATGCCAAGACAAACGGCTGCACCATCATGATTGTAGGCCATGTGACAAAGGAAGGAGCCATCGCAGGCCCCAGGATTCTGGAGCATATGGTGGATGTGGTGCTGTATTTTGAGGGCGACCATCAGCATGAATACCGCCTTGTGCGGGCGGCCAAGAACCGCTTTGGCTCGGTCAATGAATTGGGCGTGTTTGAAATGACCCAGGACGGCATGCGTCCCATTGAGAATGCCTCCGAAACGCTGCTGTCCCAGCGGGCGAAAAACGCATCCGGCTCGGCTGTTTTGTGCGGCGTGGAGGGGACAAAACCCATTCTGGTGGATATTCAGGCCCTTGTTGCCCAGTCCTATTATGCCGCCCCCCGCAGGACGGTCAACGGGCTGGATTCCTCCCGGATTATGCTGCTGCTGGCCGTGATGGAAAAAAGAGCCGGCATGAGGCTGTATAATCAGGATGTGTATATCAATGTGGCGGGGGGATTGTCTTTGAGCGAGCCGGCTGCCGATCTGGCGGTTTGCATGGCAGTGGCTTCCTCAGCCGCCGATGTGGTGCTGCCCCAGGATTATGCCATCATGGGCGAGGTGGGTCTGGCCGGGGAGGTGCGGGGGATTTCCGCCATGGAAAGGCGCATCGGGGAATGCAAAAGGCTGGGCTTTACCCATATTTTGTGCCCCAAGGACTCCATTCGCCGGCTGAAGACCCCCGAGGGGGTCACGCTCCACGGCGTGGATACCGTCGCCCAGGCCATGGCCGTGCTGGGATTATTCCGCCGATGAGCCCTTTTTTCAGAATCCGGGAAGGAAAATTGGTCAGATAGGCTGGGATGAAACAAAGCAATACCAGAATTGTCTGAAAAATTTTATATATTTAATAAAATCTTAACAATTTGTAATACTTTCGTAACAACTTTTTTACGGAAATGTGATAGAATGATAACGTTCAAGGAGGCGGGTCGCCGCTGAACTGGATATCAGAGGAAGACCGGAGGTTAGAATCATGAAACGTTTGATTTCAATTTTATTGGCAGCTGTAATGATTTTTTCAGGGCTGTCCGCACTGGCATCGGATTATCCCGGGTATGTGCTGAAAAAGGATATGGGTAAATCCCAGACCGCCATCGACAAGATGAAGGATGGCGATGACAAGGACAAGGAACAGGAAATTCATGATGCCATCGAGACGATTCAGACCGAATTGTCTTCCTATGGTTTTTATGAAGGGGATGTGGACGGCAAGTTCGGCACATCCACCCGTAAGGCCGTGATTGCCTTCCAGCGCAAGAATGGGCTGACTGCGGACGGCAAGGTGGGCGCAAATACCTGGGCCGTGCTGACGGGCGGCTCTGCCAAGAGCAAGGATGATGAATCCTTCCAATCCCTCAAGAAGGGGTCCACCGGCGACCGGGTCACCTCCCTGCAAAAGCAGCTTCGTGCCAAGTACTATTACGGCGGAAAAATCACCGGCACCTTTGACTCTGCCACCGAAACGGCGGTCAAGTCCTTCCAGGCTTCCACCGGTCTGACCGTGGACGGGATTGTGGGCGAAACCACCTGGGATGAGCTGATGAATGAAACGGCCTCCATTTTCCAGTCCGGCGCCATTCCCACCAGAACGCTCAAGAGCGGTCTTCGCGGGTATGACGTGTACATCCTGCAGCTCAAGCTGATTGAGCTTAATTATCTGGATTCTTCCTTTGCAAATGGTTTCTTCGGCTCTGCCACCGTGACGGCCGTCAAAAAGTTCCAGAAGGCCAATGCGCTGGACCAGACCGGCACTGTGACCTCCACCTCCCGCCGCTATCTGTGGCCCACCGCGACCGATCAGAAAGAAGCCGAGGAAGACGAGGCAAAGAGCACTGAGGACGATCCCTATGTCCGTCCCACCCTGTCCCAGGGCAGCAGCGGAAGCTATGTTTCCAACGCCCAGATGCGTTTGAAGACCGCCGGCTACCTGCTGGGCAAGGCGGATGGTATCTTCGGCGCTGCCACCAAGAAGGCGGTTATTGCCTTCCAGAAGGAGCGGGGCTTGACCGCGGACGGCGTCATCGGCAAGGCAACCTGGGAAGAGCTGCTGCTGATCAACGTGTCCGATGCCGAGCAGGAAGTGTATGAATACACCGAGGACGACGAGGACGAGTCCGAGGGCGTGGGCGCTGCTTCTACCAAGCTGAAGTACGGCGACAAGGGCTCCAAGGTGGTCAAGCTGCAGAATCAGCTGATTGAGCTGGGCTATCTTGACGGCGAAGCCGATGGCATTTTCGGCAAGAAGACCCGCAAGGCGGTCATCAAGCTGCAGAAGGATTGCGATCTGACCCAGGACGGTATCGTGGGTACCAAGACCTATGTAAAGATTTACGAGCTGTGCAGCGGATATTAATTGTTGAAAACCGGGTTTTCGGTTTGCAATGGGAATGAGCCAAAGTTCCCGTGCCTGTAAAAAAGAAAGCGTGGATTCACGCTTTCTTTTGGGCATTATAAAGGGCAATATGCAAGTAAAAAAGGAGGTTCGAAATCGTGCTGGAATTTAAGTTTGATACCCAGCTTCTGATCGAAGGAACGGGGCTGGATGAGGACAAAATCAACGAGTACATCCGGGAAAACATCAAGGGTGACTGCCTGCTGGCGGTTGGGGATGATGAGCTGATCAAGATTCATTATCACACCAACGAACCCTGGCAGGTGCTGGAATATTGCGCCACGCAGGGCGAGATTTACGATGTGGTTGTGGAAAACATGGAGCGGCAGGAGAACGGCCTGAAGGGCTGAGCTCTTGCGGTTTACCTGATTCCCTTTGAGCTGGGCAGATGAATGTCCAGCTTATTTTCTATGTATCGCACAAGCAGCGAAAGGGGCGCATCGCAGGGGGGACAGGCCGTTTTTTCGATGCCCACCCGGTATACATCCCGCATCCAGTGGATTTCTCCCTGGGATACGGGGGGTGCGGGCATCAGGGGGGAGGCGCAGTCTCTGCAGCATAATCCGCCGTTTTCCAGATCAAACAGGAAATGCTCCGACCCCTCGGCCGCCTGTCCGCAATGAACGCACCCATCCAGCACAGGCCGGTAGCCCAGCACGGCGGCATCCATCAGCAAAAAGGCCGCGCAGACCGCCCGAAAATCCAGATCCATGTAGGCAATCCGCTTGAGCGAACGCAAAAGCAGCACAAATAAATCCCGGCTGTACTGTGCCGGCTGAATCTGACAGGCGGCCACCTGCAGCATATATCCCGCAAAGCGCAGCTTGTCATAATCCTCCCTGATGGGGTAAAAATTATCCTGAACCGCGCAGGAAACAATGCCGGAGCGCTCCTTGCCGGTATACAGCACGAATTCCCCGAATGTGAACAGCTCCCCGGCGCTGAGCAGCGGACTGCCGGGCTTGCGGCAACCCCGTGCCAATGTATCGATTCGCCCGAACTGGGGGGTCAGCAGCGTCAGCATCCGGTCATTTTCCCGGTAATCGGCTGTTTTGACGACGATGCCGAAGGTTGTCTGATTGGCCAAATCAAAATCCTCCCAAATAGCGCAGAGCATAGCCTGCCATCATGAGTCCGGCGGTAGGGGGTACAAAGGAGATGCTGGCCGGGGTGCTTTGCCCGATGTGCACAGGCTGCTCATCTGACCACAATACATTGAGATGACTCAGCCCCCTTGCCTTGCACTCCCGGCGCATGATTCGGCACAGGGGACAGACGCTTGTTTTTTCGATGGCCGAAATTTTGAAGCGGGATGGGTCCAGCTTGTTGCCTGTTCCCATGCAGGAAAGGAGGGGAGTCCCCGCTTTTTGCGCATTTTCCGCAATGAGCAATTTGGCACTTACCTGGTCAATGCAGTCCAGCACAAAATCATATCCGTCAAAGGGAAATTGAGCCGCATTGTCCGCCGAATAAAAAACGGGGAACAGGGCCAGCGAAAGGGCAGGGTTAATATCCAAAAGCCTGCATTGAGCCGCCTGGGTCTTTGGCATGCCGATGGTGGAGTGCAGAGAAAAGGCCTGACGATTCAGGTTGGTTTCATCCACCTTATCCCCGTCAAACAAATCCAGATGCCCTATGCCCCCCCGAACCAGAGCCTCGGCGCAGGCACCGCCCACGCC
>R18__coassemble_1295_pt1 | contig 41774 bp, 28 predicted proteins | sample R18__metabat2_high_PE_004 | metagenome-assembled genome bin R18
AAGGGGGATGGGTCGGCAACCCCGCATAAATCAAAGCTTTTTTCGGGCAAAATCCGGGTAGGCCGATTGAATTATGTTCACATTACGGGGCTGGCCTTTGCCTTTGTATTTTTCCTTTGGGTCAATCAATTGCTGACCAGGGAGTACCTGTGCATGGTGGCCGCGGGAGCCTCGGCTGTTGCGATGTGTATCTGTCCCTCGTTCCGTTTCAAAATTCCTGCTTTGCTGCTTGAATGTGCGGGGCTGGCCGTGCTTGTTCTTCGCCTTCCGTATGACTTGCTGCTGTATGGATTATGCGTTGTGATGCTTCTGATGGGCATTCTTTGCGAGATGGATATGATTCGGGTCTATCACCGGCTTTGCTCTTCCCCGATTCCGGTTTTTGATACGCATAAGGGGGGCGAGGGTGATGCGTAAATGCTGCATTGCATGGCTTTGTCTGCTGCTTATGATTTTTTCGGCGCAATCGGTACAGGCAGAGGAAATCGGTGTAAGCCAAGCGGGCTTCAGGGCGGTGTATGATGATGCGGCCTGTCTGATATCGGATAGCCGGCAAATCGAACAGATTAAAAGTGCCATGCTGTCTGTGACGGAATACGCCAATTGTGCCTTTGTTACTTCCACAGGCAGCGGAACAAATTACATGACCTATGCCTGGAATTACGGTCTGCAGACCTTTGGTTCTCAGGCAAGCTGGACCGTATTTCTCATTGACATGGGCTCCAGACAATTGGTGATTCGCAATAGCAATTCACTCAAGGATATCATTACCTCCGCAGACAGCGACACCATTACGGATAATGTGTACCGCATGGCGTCCAGAGGAAACTACGCTGGCTGTGCAGCCGAGGCCTTTGCGGAGATTTATGCATTGCTGCAGGGCGGGGCGATCAAGCGGCCGATGAAATACATAAGCGCCGTGCTGATTGCCGTGCTGCTGGGTGTGCTGATTGTGTTTCTGTGCCTTGCAGGCGCCCGGAATGCAAAACGCGCCCGGCAAATCAGGTCCCTTGCGGCCACTGCCATTGTGACGGGCGGCGCCGTATTTCTGGGGAAAAATCTGATTCGCAAGGTGCACCATTCCACCTCTTCCCATGTAGGCTTTGGCGGAGGCGGGCATGGCGGCGGCGGACATGGCGGGGGCGGCGGCGGCTCAGGCGGAAGCCACGGTTTTTAATAAATAAAGCGGAATACTTGACAATTTCGGTCAAACAGGAGATAATGGATTCATCAGGGAGGTGAGCAATTGGGACATGAAATCATAGGCTTTTCCCCAAGCTCCATTGCCCGGCGCAAGGGGCTGCAGGTGGGGGAGGTCATTGAAAAAATCAACGGCGAGCAGCTGATTGATGATATTGATTATCAGGCATTGACTGCAAAGTCCCATGTGATTCTGACCGTTCGGAATGCTGCAGGCCAGGTGCGTGAGGTGGAGATTCTCAAGCCCCGTTTTGCGCCTCTTGGGCTTAAAATGGCGGACACCATGTCGCTCAAAGCCCGGACATGCCGCAACAAATGCCTTTTCTGCTTCATCGACCAGATGCCAAAGGGCATGAGAAAAAGCCTGTATGTAAAGGACGATGACTGGCGGCTTTCCCTGATGATGGGCAATTTCGTGACACTGACCAATGTGGATGATGAGGAGTTTGACCGCATCATTCGCCGGAAGGCATCGCCGCTGTATATTTCGGTACATGCGACTGACCCCCAGGTTCGTGTGCGGCTGATGCAAAATCCCGCCGCAGCACGCATTCAAGAAAGGCTTTTCCGCCTCAAGGAGAATGGCATTTCCTTTCACTGCCAGATTGTTTTGTGCCCGGGGCTGAACGACGGGAGCGTGCTGGACGATACATTGACCTTCCTTACCTCCCTTTATCCTTACGCAAAATCCGCAGCCCTCGTTCCGGTGGGGCTGACAAAGTGCCGGGATGGGTTGTATCCCCTGGAAAATTATCAGGAGCAAACGGCGCTTCAGGTGCTTGAACAGGCAGAAGCGTGGCAGCAAAAATGCCTCGAATCGCTGGGCACGAGATTTGTATTTCCCTCGGACGAATTTTATTGCAAGGCGCACAAAGAAATTCCTGAATGGGATTTTTATGAGGAGTTTCCCCAGATTGAAAATGGTGTAGGTCTGTTGCGCCGGTTTGAGGATTCGCTGGCCAATCGCAGCAGAGAGGGCAAAATGCTGCAGGAAAGGTCAAGGGGCGATGCAATTCTGATTCCCTGCGGCGTATCGATCAGTGAAACCATGAAGCAGTGGATTCGCCTTTATGCCCCCGAAGGTGCCAATGTGACCGTTTTGCCCGTCATCAATCACTTTTTCGGGGAAACGGTGACTGTAACCGGGCTGCTGACCGGCCGGGATGTGATGGAACAGGTGAACGCCTTCTGCCGTGAACGGGGCGTACGGTTTGACCGGATTTTGCTTTGCGAAAATATGCTGAGGAACGAGGGGGATTTGTTCCTGGATGATTTTTCGCTTGATGAGCTGAAGAATGCCCTGACTCCCTCTGAGGTATGCATTGTGCGAAATACCGGCGAACAATTCTATGAATCATTGCTGTAAAGGAGAAATTTTATGCCTTCCCATAAACCGCTTGTTGCCATTGTCGGCCGCCCGAATGTGGGTAAATCCACCTTTTTTAACCGGATTGCCGGGCAGAGAATTGCCATTGTAGAGGATACGCCCGGCGTTACCCGGGACAGAATTTATGCAGATGCCGAATGGACGGGCAGAAAATTTACCATGATTGACACGGGGGGGATTGACCCCAAATCAGAGGATGTTCTGCTTTCTCAAATGCGCCGTCAGGCCGAGATTGCAATGGATGTGGCAGATGTGATCTGCTTTTTCACCGATGTGCGGACAGGCCTGACCCCGGATGATATGGAGATTGCCAATTTGCTGCGCCGGACAAGAAAGCCCGTTGTTTTGGCGGTCAACAAGGTTGATTATATCGGCCTGAATAATGAAATCTATGATTTTTATTCTCTGGGGCTGGGGGATCCCGTGGGCATATCCGCTGCCAATATGATGGGGCTGGGGGATTTGCTGGATGAGATTGTCCATGCATTGCCCGAGTATGAGGAGGATCCGTCCGAGGATGAGCACCATGTGATTCAATTGGCCGTGGTGGGCAGACCAAATGTTGGAAAAAGCTCGATCGTCAATCGCCTCTTGGGGCAGGAGCGGACGATGGTTTCCAACATTCCGGGGACAACGCGGGATGCCATCGACACAGGCTATACGGATGGGGACGGAACAGAGTTTAACATTATCGATACGGCCGGCATCAGACGAAAGCGGGCGATCGAGGAAGCCTCCCTGGAAAGATATTCCGTTTTGCGCTCCATTTCCGCCATTTCCCGGTGCGATGTGGCGCTGCTGATGATTGATGCCAATGACGGGGTGACCGAGCAGGATGCCCGGATTGCCGGAATGATTCATGACGAAGGGAAAGCGGCCGTTGTTGTGGTCAACAAATGGGACAGCATCGAAAAAGAAACGGGCACATACGAGCAAAAGAAAAAGGAAGTGCTGGAGGCTCTGAAATTCATGGACTGGGCGCCTGTGCTGTTTGTATCGGCACTGACCGGGCAGCGGGTGAATCAGGTGCTGGATACGGTCAAGCAGGTCTGGGGACAGGCAAGCCGCCGGATTACGACGGGCGCACTGAATGATGTGCTGGGGGATGCCCAGGTTGCGCTGCAGCCGCCTCTGGTGAATGGCAGAAAGCTGAAAATCTATTATGCGACGCAGCAGTCCGTTTGCCCGCCTGCTTTTGTTCTCTTTGTTAACCGGGAGGATTTGATGCATTTTTCCTACCAGCGTTATCTGGAAAATCAGATTCGCAAGGCCTTTGGCTTTGACGGCACGCCCCTTCGATTCATTCTCAGGGAGAAAACAAAGGAGGACTGATTCCCATTACGTATATACTGATTGCAGTACTTTCCTATCTGCTGGGCAGTATCTCCACCGGCATTTTGATTTCCAGGGCGCTGGGCCGGGATATCCGCAATGAGGGCAGCCATAATTCCGGGGCGAGCAATGCGCTTCGGGTGCTGGGGACAAAAATCGGTCTGCTGACCTTTGCGGGAGACTGTCTGAAGGCCGTGTGCGCGGTTTTGATCGGCAAGGGTCTGGCGGGGGACAATGGGGGACTGATTGCCGGGCTTTTCGTGGTTATCGGACATAACTGGCCTGTGTTTTTCCGCTTCAAGGGCGGCAAGGGCATTGCCTGCTCGGTGGGAATTGTTTTGACCATGTTCCCCCTGTACGGCGGAATTGCTGTTTTGTGCGGTATCGGTATGATTGCCTGGACAAAATACATTTCGGTGGGCAGTCTGACCATATTAAGCGTTTTTTCTGTGCTGATGCTGATTTTCAAGCCCATCTGGCCCTATTTTATCTGGGCGCTTGTTCTGACGGGGCTTGCCTTTTACCGGCATAGAACGAACATTGCCCGGCTGCATGCCGGAAAAGAAAATAAAATTTCCTTCAAAAAGAAATAACAAGGCTTTGCCATTCTGCTTAATTTTACTGTTCCCAAATCCCGCTGAAGAGCTGTTGATGCACCTGTAATCCTGAAAAAGAGGCCTGTATGAAATACGCCAGACGGTTTCTCCTTACCTTGGGTGTTCTTATTTTCCTATATTGTTTTCAGGCAGCGAAGGCTACATCCATCCAGGATCCCTGCTTTATTCCGGCATCCCAGGTTTCTCTCACGGACTGGCTGTCCAAAATCCCGGACGAGGCACTCATTACCGAAATCAATATGCCGGCCACCCATGACAGCGGAACAACCCACATGAACTGGGGCGTTTCCCGATTCCTGGCCAGCTGTCAGAACTGGTCTATCAGCCAGCAATTGAACCATGGGATTCGTGTGCTGGATATCCGTGTGGCCGGGCTGAAGGATGGTCAGGATACGTCGCAGTGGTGGAACATGCAAATCACCCATGATGTGTGGCGCTGCGCCACCGGCTCTTCTTCCTCCGCTCCGATCCTTTTACTCAAGGATGTGATGAAGGACTGCGCCTCTTTTTTGAATAATCATCAGGGCGAAACCATCGTGATTCGCCTTTCTTATGATGACAACAAAAAAACGGCCGCCCAGAGCATGAGCATTCTTCGTCAGCTGGCCAGACCGGAAAACAGCTATATCCCCTCCTTTTTGAATGGCGTATCCTTGATGTATTACGTGCCGGGAGATGAAATCCCTGCCCTGAAGGATGTGAGAGGGCGCATTGTTATCATCGATGATGCCTCCAAGGACAAAATGACGGATAAAAAGGATGGGGCAGACTCCACCTATGAGATGGCCTATGACAAGGACAGCACGGCATTACGCATTGCCGTGATCAGCACCGCTCCCCTGAACCCCATTGCCTATGTAATCGCAAAGAAAGCCTATAAGAGTGATGTGGTGGATACCAAGGAGAGCCTGCTGAAAAAATGCTTTTCGGATGCCGGGCAGGTTGCTCAGGCGTATACCACCGGGCATGGGAAAACCCCGGGCATCTGGAATCGGGATGGGTATTATAACGAATCGGGCCGATATGGAGAGCCGGGGCTTAAGGTGATCGGCACAAATATCAACACGGCTGCCAAGCTGGGGCCTCTGTCCCCCTCCATTTCGGATTACAGCAGTGAAATCAACGATTGGCTGAAAAAATACAATTTTAAAAACGGGAAACGATACGGCTGGATTTCGATGGATCATCCGACGGAAACCGTCATTCGCAAGATTATCGCCACGAATGAAGTGAAAACCGAGAAAATAACCATCGATATTGAATGGCAAGGCACATCTACGCATTCGGGCAGCGATTTCGGCGAGCGAGCCTTTTGCATGGTCGGGCTTGAATATACGCAAAGCTGGACCTATTACAAGGGAAATATGTATGCTACGCTGAAGGTGTCCCCGGCAACAGCCGAGAAACTGGAAAACGGCAGTATATCCTTGGAAATCAGCCCATCCTCCCCCCTGAGAAGCAGATCCCGGCCCGTTACCTACCGAATGGAGCATGTCGGGGTAAACCATTGGAAATGCATTGTTTATGAGGAAATTATCGTCACCCTGCACTGGGATTTGGTAACCCCGGCTGATGCCGAAAGGCTGCTGAACGGCTTTTTTACCTATGGATATGTGGACGGGCAGGAGTTGACCGTTCCCTCCTCCTTGATTCGGTTTGGACGGACTGAGGGAAGCACTACCGTTTTATATCTGAACCTGCTGCCCGAGCTGGATGCTTCAACGCCCATCATGCTGAGCATTAACCGCAGCGGTCTGGAATACCGCTATACCCCCGAGCGGGACTGCGTGAAAAAGGATCTGAGGCACTGGGAATTTACCTTGCATATCAACGCCGATGCTGCCGATTATTCAGGCACGCTTACCTTCGATGACAATGAGAACAAATATGGCTTTCGCCCGTCCAAGGGGGATTCCCTCTGGAAAAATGGCTGCAAGCTGATTGCAACGGCATCCGATGCATCCGAAGAGGGGGACGGGCTGCGGATTGTGTTTACCGTACCTCTTTCTGTTGATAGTGAAAGCTATACCTGGTCGCGGAATGACCTGCCCTTAAAGGACGAGGATGGGGCGGACCTGACCTGGAGTCTTTCGATCAATACTCCCAGGGGCTATACCATTTCCTACCAGTCGGCAGGAACCAAGCTGGATGCCACATTGACGATTCTTCCCTTTACGGATGTGGAAATCCGCTGGGAGGGGGAAGAAGGGGATATCAGCAAACGCCCGGAGTCCGTTTCCGTCTCCCTTTGGGTAAAAAGCACGGGCAATTACATAAGCTCACAGGTCGCCAATGCGCAAAACGGCTGGCGGGTACATTTTAACGCCGGCATGCTTCAGGATGACTGGATGCTGAAAACCATAGGCAGCTCGGCGCTTTATGAGCGAACCGGACCCTTTATTACAGAGGATGGCAAGGGCGCTTATTTCGTCTTTACCCGAACCAATGCGGTGAAAATTACGAGCAGGATCTATTGGAAAGACGGGATGAGGCTGGAAGTCAGGCATCCGGAGCTTGTCGTCACCCTGGACAATGGGCGGGAAACAGTCGAAACAAGTGCCATTGGCAAAGATAAATCGGTTTATGAATGGATTTATTGGAATGACGGCGATACCCTGCCCGTCAAGGATTCGGAGGGTAATCCCTATACCTATACGGTGACCGCCAAAATGGAGGAAGCCAAGCAGGATCAGTATCTGGTTTTCGTTCAGAATTATGATGTGTATGCTGTGAGAAAGACCAGCCTGAGCGGGAAGCTTTACTGGATCGGCAGCAGCACTTGCCCATCCTGGGTCACAGAGCCGCCCACCCTCACGCTGTACAGAAGGAAAGCGAACTCGGGCAAAAAGTATGAAGCGGTGGATGCTGAGGTGGAATGGAACCTGGCAGAAGGCACCTTTGTGTTTGCCGACCTTCCTCTTGGCATTGTGGGAGAGGACAGCACTGACCGGTATGAATACAAGGTTGCGGCCGATGCGCAGAGCCTGCCGGGGGTTGCCTCCATTTCTTCTGATACCACCTATAACCAGCAGGAAAGCACCTACACGGCTACCCTCATTGCGACCTTGGAAAACGCAACGACAACCCTTCCCTTTACGATTACGGTGGAGGATAACGGCTTTCATCCGGAACAAACCTTTACAATCACCCTGAGGGATCAAGAGGGGACGGAAAAGGCTGTTCAAAGCTGTACGGTCGGCAAGAATATGGCCGGCGATTCCTTCCAAATGGCGGTCACCCTGCCGCTTTCGAAGATGGGGAACTATACGCTGGAAATGTCGCCCATTGACGGAGGCGGCTGGACGGTGGACACGGCGGCAAAGCCCGTGACATTGAGCGCCCGCCTCAACGAAGAAACAGGGGAGGTTGAAATTGTATCGGAGGGCGATGCCCCGGTCTTTGCAGCCCAATATACCCATGTTCCGGCGCCTGCAGAGGCAGAACTGACCTTTCATATCGCTGTTCAGAATGAGAGCGAGCTTTCTGCCCCCCCTGAAGAGGACTTTCGGCTGCAGCCCTATCTGAACGAGGAGAAGGGGGAGGCGCAGACAGTGACCGGCGCCGGCTCTATGACCCTTTCGTATCTTTTCGAGAACGCCGGCACCTATGTGGTCAGCGTTGATCAACTGTCCATTAACAACTGGCGCTGGCAGATTGATGAAAACACCTATTCCCTGACTGTGTCTGTTTCCATGAATGAGGATGGGGAACTGACGGCGGAGTATCCCGAGGGCACGGAAACCACCCTGGAAAATATTTATTTGGGCGATACGCTGCATGTTACGGGCGGTGTCCTTTGGGATGAGGATTATTTCGCCTACGGCACTTCGCTCAGACCCGCAACCGTTACCCTGACGCTTGTGCCCTATACTGCATCGAACGATGCCGCCGATTCCCTGGCCACATTAACGGTGGATGTGACGGATGATAATCTGCAGTGCTTTGACTTTGGCTGGCAAAGGCGCTTTGATGATGAGGGGAACCCGGTGGAATATACCGTGCTTGAGCAGGCCGTACCTTTTTATGAAACAACCATCAATTATTGCGGCTATTCCGCATTGAACACATTGAGCGGGGAGCTCGTTCATGCCGCGGGCATCATTACCTGGACGGATGAGGATGAAACCTACCGCCCCAGTGAGGTCACCATTCGCCTTTTCTCCCGGAATCAGGGGGGCAACAAGGAAGAGCTTGACAGCATAACGGTCACGCCGGACGGGGAGGGGGACTGGTGGTATGACTTTGGATTTTATCCGTTAAAGGACACAGAGGGGGCGACCATCACCTATACCGTGGACGAGGATGCCGTCGACGGATATACAACGAAAATTGATGATTTTATGGTGGAAAACATCAAGCAAAACTATAAAATCACCAAGGGCGATGGCCAGCAGTATATTTCGGGCGGCAAATCGGATGCGATATTCATCTGCAACGGCCCCTTTGACGGGTTTGTCACCCTTCTTGTGGATGGCGAGGAGGTCGACCGGGACAATTATACAGTGACAGCGGGCTCTACGGTGCTTTCCTTGCACTGTGACTGGCTCAATACACTGGAGAAGGGTACGCACACGCTGTGCTTTCACTACACGGACGGCGTATCCGATACGGGCACATTCTCCGTGGTCACGATTCCACCCACAGCAGATTATTCCAGCCCCTGGCTCTATATCTGCCTCATGCTGCTTTCTGCCGCCTTCCTTTCGGGCACGGTGCTGCGGAATAAAGAAAATGCCAAAGGGCAAAGGCCTTGAATGGTAAAAAAATAGAAAAGTTCGCCGAAATCGCTTTTTGCTGCGATAGATTCATGGCGAACTTTTCTTGTTTGGGAAATCACTTTTATACCCAGGGATCAGCGGGCATTTTTCAGGGATTTTCTGGCCATCAAACCGCCGAAAAGGGCAATTGTCATCCCCAGAATCAGCCAGTGCAGGGGGAAGGAATCGCCGGTTAGCGGAAGCTTTCCGATGCGGAAGGTGGCTTCGTTGCTTTCGCCGTCCTCATAGACGAAAACCAGGGTATGCTTTCCGTTTGAAAGGGTCTCCAGCCATTGGGGGGTCAGAGCCACAAGCGTGCTTCCCCGGCTGACCACATACCCATCTCCGGGAACCTGCTCTCCGTCCACCATCAGCGCGGTAAACAGGTCAAAATCACCGTTACAGAGCATCTCCAGGGAAGCGGTGCTGCCCCGTCTCCAGTAGGAGCCGTCTCCCTTGATGATCCGGTAATCAGGCTCCCAAATGGCCGTCATGACGGTAGTGATTCTACGGCTGTACCAGTCCCCGGGAAGCCACAGGCTTCCGTTTTCAGAGGACTGCCAGGCCGCAAATTTGTGTCCTTCGTATGTGGGAATCTGCTTGGACAGCAGGACTGTTTCCCCATCGGGCACATATTGCGTGTCCGGAGCGCCCACTCCCCGGCCTGCATCATAGGAAATAGTGTAGGTAATGAGGGGATTGATCTGCCACACGGCATACAAGGTCATATCCGATGTGGGAATCAGCTCATCGCCGCCAAGATATTCCGGCATTTCCGCAGCCGAATCCGTGCTCCAGCCCAGCAGGGAGTAGCCCTGCCTTTCAGGCTGCCCGAAGGTCACCCGGCACGGATTCCCCATGGAGGCATACTGCACGGGCAATTCTCCTGTTCCGCCGTTTGGATCATAGGTAATTGTTACCGCAACCACAGGCACCATCTGCCACACGGCATACAGGGTCATATTCTGATTGACAGGCAGCTTCATACCCGCACAATAGTCCGGAAGCTCCGCACCCTGTTCCAGACTCCACCCAAGGAAGGAGTAGCCCTCCATTTTCGGGAAAATCCTGGGAACTGTTTTGCTTTCGTCCTCGTACAGGATCAGATCATCAGGCACAGGGGTGCCGCCCAGCCCCTCAAAATGGATTGTGTAGGTCTTCCGGCTCCACAGGGCATAGTAAATCATGCTTTCTCCCTGGGCCGTTACGGTTTGCCAGGGTTCTACAGACGGAGTCGTCCCATGCCGGTCACTCGTCCAGCCAACGAAGGTAAACCCATACTTGGTGGGCGTTTGGGTGGGGATCGTAAAGGTATCGCCCTCCCTGAGAACAATATCTTCCGGCATATTTTCCGGGTCTGCGCCGCTGGTCAGATCCAGAAACCTGACCGTGGTCTTTCGGTTGGGAATGGTCAGCACAACATTGACCGCTTTCCCGGAAACCGTAAAGGATTCTTCGGCCGTCAATGTGCCAAAGTCCGGATCATCATACGAGGTTTTAGCCCGATAATCTCTCCCTTTTTCGTTATCGGGCATGTAAAGCACCAATTGATCGTTTGAGTCGGTAGTTCCCTCACAGGTGTAATGGTCGATCGCCGGGGTTACCTTGACCGTTTGCCCGGCCATTGGCTTTCCCCGGCCGTCCTGAACGGTTATTGTTATTTTTCGTCCCCAGTGGGGGCAATCCTGATTAAATGCACCATCCCCAAAGGTCAGGGATTTGTACCAATGCCATTTCTCGGATGCCTTGGTATAAAGCGGCAGATCGATTTTATAGGAAAAAACGGACAGGAGGCTTACCTTCCAACGGTATTTCCAGGCTGCACCGAATGTGCCGCAGACGCAGTTGGGATACTCCTTCCCGTTGTCCGTGCGAATGCAGGCATGAAGGCTTTCATCTCCTGCGCTGCCCCCTGTTGTTTCACCGCCCTTCAGCTTGGCCTTGACGATTCCTGCCACATAGTTTCCTGCATCAAATTCCGCAATAAACTGGATCGGGGTCATGGAAAGCCCCAGATAGATTCCCAGCGATGCCTCTCCGGACATGCTTTTTACCTGAAAATCCGGGGGCAGATTGACCATTTCACTGCTTTTTTCCGTCGGGCATGCGAGCAGACGAAGGCTGCTGCCGAAATACATATCGAACTCGCCCTCTGCATCCGTCAGGGTAATGGGGAATTTCAGCAGGGGAGAAACCTCCAGTATGCCGGGAATGCCTACCAGGGAAATGCCGGGCAGCGGGATCGGGATTTCCTCATCCATTTTACCGGTCACCGTAGCCGTCATTTGGTCATTCCCATCCGAACCGGCGGTTTGCAGGATTAGCTTGCAATAAAACAGATAATTTGGATCCTTCAGGGTAATATCCCAGGCAATCTGGAAGGCAATATCGACCTCAAGCTTGCCTGTCAGGGTAACATGCCCCTCGTCGGAGGTATTGCTGCTGGTGTGATCGATATTGATTGCAATATCATGCTCTGCAATCAGCAGGCCGGAATCAAAATGCAGAATGCTGTCTGTGGCCTCGTAATCCGCTGCCCCCGTCAGGGTTACGGTATCTCCGTCAATATCAATGCTTTCCACCTTCATGAAGGCGTACTTACCATCATCTGTATCCGCAAGGCAAATTTCATCCCCGGCCTGCAGTTCCTTTACTGCCTGTGATGCGCCCGAAATGACCAGAGTTTCCGGGGAAAGATCCTCTCCCCAGCCGGAAACCTCCATATCTTCCGTGGAAATGATTTTCGATCCTTCCTTCATGGCCAGGAAGGCGTTTTCCCCGCCCTGAAGCTGCAGGGTGGGACAGCCCTGGAAATCATCGGGCGTTTTTCGGAGCATCAGCTGGATGGATTCCGTGTAGAGAGCGGATGTGAAGCTGTCTGACATATCATCCGAGGCCGGATCCTCCAGCCAGGCCTTTACGGAAAAGTATTCCGGCAGACTTACATCGCTGAAGACGGCTTCGCCGATGCCCTTTCCCACTTCTCGGCGCAGAATAACCGGGGAATCCTCTCCCAATTCCACCACAAGCTCGCTGGTTCGATCGGTGATATAGGTGGCGGTAACAGTGCTTCCAGTTACCGTAACATCAATCACTGCCATATCCTGATCTTCCGCAAATGAACTGCTGCAAAGAAGGAAAAGGCAGGAGAAAAGCAAAATCATAAGCAGGCGTGCAAAGGATTTCTTCATTATTAAATCGGCCTCCACTGTGAAATATAAATCCTGCAACGCGGAAAGTATATCACGATGAAAGGGCATTTTCAAGAGTCTGTGCCAATATTTTACAAAAAAATTCGGTTACAATTAAAAAGGGAGAATGATGAGCTTGAAACAGGGGCTCATCATTCTCCGATTTTTCAGGTTCATTGAAGGGGATCAGAGATATTTCAGCGTACGAATCAGCTTGTCTACGCCGGCGGCATCAAATAATAAGGTGACTCCGTCCCGCAGGGGAAGGGCATAGGAGGAAGCATCGTATTCCAGGAAGTCGAACTGGGCAGTGCATCCGTTTTCTGTGGTGAGGGTGATGGAAAGCACGGCATTGCCGCCGGCATTTTCATTCAAACGGCTGGTGGCGGTCAGTGCGGCCATCTGAGAAATCAGATCGCTTAATCCTGTTCCCTCATAGGCAGTGCCATTCAGCGTCTGCAAAACCGAAATGGTTTCTTCAGCTCCTTCTTCCTCAGCCGGGATAACCTCCTCTGCCCTGGTGATTGTCCATTCCTGATTGGCTGCAGTCAATGTAATGCTGGTCAAATCGTCATAGCTGACAGCCAGGGGAGTGGTCAGGTACAGGGATTCATTGGTACATCCAAGCAATGTTGTGAGCGAGGAGGAGGAAATGGTGTAAACCATGGAAGAGCCGGGCAAACGGGCATAATAATTGCCGTCATCATCCGTATTGCCTACCAGCAGACATCTGGTTTCGGTCTCGTCCGCATACAGGCTGATGCGCTTGGCATTTTGTTCGTCCAGACCGTAGCTTGCCAATGCATCCTCATCGGCCACCGGCTCGATCAGTTCCTTCCAGGTGATTTTCTTGACACTGCTGAGGATGCTGTCGCAGGTTGATTTGCCCAGGGCTTCTCCGCTTTCTGTTGCAAACCAGTTTTGCGCCGAATAAATGGTCTGAGCATCCTCCTTGTATGTGATGTCCAGCACCCCTTCGACCACCAGACGGTTGGCCTCGCCGGCATCGGGAATGGTTTCTTTTTCCGCCAGTTCGGTCATTGTACGGGCAAATTTGGTGGAAAATTTGGTGGATACAATGTACAAATGATCCGGATCATCCGTGCGATAGGTATAATATCCATCGGCAAAGGGGGTGGCGGAACCCAGCTGATAAGAGACCTCGGTACCGTCCGAATACTGAACAAGAACCGTAAAATCAGGCTCTTCCAGGCCGTAGTCTGCCAGGCTGGTTACACTTTCCAGCTGCCGGTCTGCGGTCAAACCGGGAATGACCTTGGCCAGTGTTTCCAACTGGCTTTGGCTGACGGGATAGGCAGCATTCAGGGAATTAACCCAGGTGTCCTCCTGTTTTGCAAAGGTAAACTGTACATCCTTGTAAATCCAGCTGAGGCCTGTCACATCATCGGCAGTTTTTTCCGTCAGGGGGAATTGTCCCGATGCCTCCGATACGGCTGCTTGCTCATTGCTATGCTGAAGCAGCACATACCCTCCTGCGGCGATTGCCAGGGTCACCAGAAGAATGATTAACTTAACTGATTTTTTCACCGTCTCTTCCTCCAAATGATGATAATCACACCGGCGGCAATGAATGCCAGCGGGATAAAGCCTACCAGCATAATGCTCCAGAAGGAATTCTGCGTATCACTCAGGGTCAGCGTTTCGGTATCCATTGACTTGGCCCGGATGGAGATGCTCTCTTCCTGGTCGCAGCAGTAATTGACCGCATTCAGGAACAAATTGGAGTTTCCGCCGGACACCATCCGGTCAATGGAATCATTCAGCATATCAGAGCCGGTAAACCAAATCAGCTTTCCGTCATTGTATTCGGAAATTGCGCCCGTATTGAAGGGACCTGCTGTATCGGAGTCCTCTTTTTCTGTTGTGGTTGCGTTCATTCCGGCCGTCTTGCCGTAGGCCTGAGAGGAGGTGGTCAGCAGGAAGGTGACAGTAGCAGAGCTTGAAGAGGTTTCTTCAATGGGCTGGCAGAGACATTGCAGGATGTAATAGCCCGAATCAATCAAATCATCGGTGATCTCATGGCTTGTAGCATCAGGCAGAATATAGTAGGGATAGCGGCTCAGATGCTTCTGGCTGTCGCCCTCCATAATCAGCCCGTCGCCCACCGTAAGGTTCATGGACTGGGTGACCTGCAGCAGGTTTGTCATGGTATCCTTTTCAATGTAATCGGTGTTCAGGATGATGCAGCCGCCGTTTTGCAGATAAGCAATCAGCAAATCCCGTTCGTCATCGCTCAAATCCGTCTGGGGAGCGTTGATCAGGACGGCCTGAGCATCCTCGGGAACGCTTTCCAGGGACAGCAGGCTGAGGGTTTCATAATCGATATTGTCCTGCTCGAACATTTCGGTGATTGAACTGGAAAATTCTTCCTCTCCATGGCCGGACAGCACATAGACCTTGGGAAGGGTTTCGCTGGAAACATAATGAATGGCGTTGGTCAGGGCATTTTCTCCGTCAAACTCCGTTGTGGAGGTGTAGTTATAGGAATAATAGCTGGTGTAGGAATAGGTGGTTACGTAGATATCGGTATAGGAAACCAGACGATATTTGCTTCCGCATTCCACCAGAACGGAATTGGCATACAGCTTGCTCTGCGTCAATTCATAATTGTTCAGGAAGGTGGGCTGAACCGCAGGGTCGACATAAGAGACCTTGATATGGCTGCTGATTTCAGCGTAACGGTCCAGCAGGCGGGTGATGGTTTCATCCTCGCTGCCTGTTGTGGACAGCAGATACAAATTGACATCCTTGTTTAACGCGGAAACGATTTGCCTGGTCTGAGCAGAAATGGAATACAGACTGGAGGCAGTCAGGTCAAGCTGTGTTTTGGATTCGGGCAGAGCGCCCACCACCAAATTGAGCGCCACGGCAATGCAAATCATGATGATTGCGGCAACGGCCGAATAGCTTCCTGCCCGGAAACGGCTGGTCAATAACTTCTTCTTCATTCACTCCATCTCCTTTTTTCCAATGTCTGCACGGTCAAAAACAGGAATACGCCGATGATGGAGATGTAGTAGACAACGGCTGTCAGGTCAAAAATGCCATCTACAAAGGTATCAAAGCGGTCAAACACGCTCAGAGCATTCATGACGGAGACGAAGGCCCCGGAAAACAGCGAGCTGTTCAGCGTATAGGCCAGATACAATCCGCCGCAGCCCAGCACGCCTATGATCACGGAAATCAGCTTGTTCTTGGTCAAAAAGAAGAACAAAACGGCCAGAATAACCATGACAATTTCAAAGGCAACCAGGGATGCGGAAGCAGAATCCGACACAAACTGCGCCAGTCCGCTCATGAAGTACAGCAAAAGCATGACAACCAGTGTGATGACGGCCGCACCCACCGAATTTTCCGTAATGGAAGAAATAAACAAGCCAATCGAAATCAGGCAGGCACCCAGCAGGAAAAATGCGGCCAGTGTGCCATAGGCAGAAGAAAATGCCACATTGCCGAACCGGGACAGCAGCAGCGGATAAAGCGCCATCACCCCGCAGGGCACAAGCAGCACAAACACCATGGCCAGATATTTCCCGATTACCACATCAGACAGCTTGAGGGGAAGGGAATACAGCAATTGGTCTGTTTTTTGCTTTTTCTCCTCTGCAACAGACCGCATGGTCAAAATCGGGACACCGATCAGATAAATGAATGCGATGCTGGAAAGGGCGTATTCAAAATTGGCATAGTAACCGCTCAAATTATAGGCCATGGTATAGATGCCGCAGAAAATGAGCAGGAATGCGGCAAACAGATAGCCCATGATTCCTTTATAATAGGAACCTATTTCCCGTCGAAGAACAGAAATCATGCCTTCTCATCCTCCTTTTGCTCCGGCTCATCAGAGATTTCCGGTTCTGCTTCTGCATCCTCTTTTGTGATTGCTTCTTCAGCTCCGCTTTCGGTCAACTCCAGGAAGATATCTTCCAGAGATGCCTTCTCCCGGCGCATTTCAAGCAGGGGAAGATCGGCCTTGGAAAAAGCGTTGAACAGATCCCGGCGAATATCCATGCCCTTGACGGGTGTCAGCCGCACACAGGTAGCATCCTCTGCTTCGGACAGATATTCGGTGCTGCTGATGCCCTCGATGGTCTCCAATACGGAAGCAACATGATTCTTGTCTGCGCAGGCCTCGATGCAGATATTTGCTTCGCCTGCAAAGAGCTCATTGAGCTTTTCCGTCCGATCCGAAACGATCAGCTTACCCTTGGAAATGATCAGGATATGCTGGCAAACGGCCTGAACCTCGCTCAGAATGTGGCTGGACAAAATGATGGTATGATCCTGCCCCAGCTCCCGAATCAGATCACGGATTTCGATAATCTGCTTTGGATCCAGTCCGACGGTCGGTTCATCCAGGATGATGATTTCCGGATTGCCCAGCAACGCCTGAGCAATGCCCACGCGCTGGCGGTAGCCCTTGGACAAATTGCGGATGAGGCGCTGACGCATATCGGTGATTTTTGTCTTGTCCATGACAAAATCCAGCTGAGTCGGCAGATCCTTGCGGGAAATGCCCTTGGCACTGGCCACAAAACGCAGGTACTCATCCACCGTCATGTCGGTATAGACCGGCGGGATTTCGGGCAGGTAACCAATGAGCCGCTTGGCAGCAATCGGCTCTTCCATGATGTCGTGTCCATCGATGAATACTTCGCCCTTTGTTGCCCCCAGACATCCGGTCAGGATGTTCATGGTTGTTGATTTTCCGGCACCGTTCGGGCCGAGAAATCCGTAAATCGTGCCCTTTTCAATGGTGAAGGAAATGTCATCCACTGCTGTATGGGCACCATAGCGCTTGGTCAGGTTTCTGACTTCAATCAATTGCGATTCCTCCTCTCTGAATTGCATACTCATGATAATGAGGAATTGTGGCATAAAAGCAGGAAAAATATAGATGCACTTTAAACAATTTGTGAATAATTTGTTGGACGAAGTTTTTTTGAAGCAGGACGCATTTCCCACCCACAAAAAAAGGACTCCGGAATGAACCGGAGCCGCTTTTCTATGTGATTTTTTGCGTCAGCCTACGCTGTCCCCGCCCTCATCGCTGATTGCGCTCAGCGGAACGAATCCACGGAAATAGGAGGAACCGCGATACTCGATATAGGCCCAGGTGCCCATTTCGGCAAGCTTGGTGACGGTTGCGCCCTGCTGGAGGGTGGCAATGGAGTTGCAGGAGTAGAGGGGGTCATCCGTCACATCCACTGTTCTCAACAGGGTGCATTCGATATCCGTGAGCAGCAGTGCAGAAACATCGGCATTCTTGGGCAGAGAACTGGCTTCGATATAGCCAAAGCGCATCTGGCTGGCCGAGATGGAATACTGAATGAGAACCCATCCGTTTGTAACACCGAAAACCTGAATCCAGCCATTGGTCGACACGGCCGCCTTGCCGTTTGCCCCGCGCAGCGAGGAAGAAGAGGGGGCGGAATACACGGGGAAGGTTTTCTTGCCGGTGAAATTGACCTGTTCAGGCTGAAGCTCGGCAGAATAGGGGATTTCGGGGGCGCTGGTCAGGGTTTCCTTGGCGGCGGAGTAGGTCGCGGGGATGGAGGACAGGGAGGTGTAGCGGATATCCCGCTGGAGGCTGGCCGTCAATGTACCCTTTTTGCTGCTGAAATATTCGTCCTTGAAGTAGCAAACGGTATCGTTGGCCTCGGCCACATAGGTATCCTTGGCGGTATTGACATACCGGCAGCGCTTCCACACACCGTTGACCAGGCAGAACAGCACGGACCGATAGCCCGAGGTGGTATCCTGATAGAATTCCACGCAGGGGTAGGAATAGCTTTTGCCTGTAATCGGGCTTGTGTAGCCGTACCAGGTGTTAACCGAAACATCATTGTCTCCCTGAGGCACACAGCCGTTGTTGTGCATCCAGTACTTCCAGTCGCCCGATTTATTCTGCTTAAATCCGTAGACATAGGTGTTCTTGTTCTTCCCTGTTCCGCGGATAACAACGAAGCAATAATCATCGATTTCATCGCTGTCCACAATGGTGTAATCATCAAACTTGGATGAAGAGAAATACGCAAGCACATCCCCCGGGATGCTGGCTGCAAGGGTCACAACAGGCAGCAGGGACAGGAGCATAGCACACACCAAAGCAAGAGAGAGAATCCTTTTCATGGTTTCTGTACCAACCTTTCTTGATTGAAATGAGGAAACTTCCTATTATTGAAACGAGGAACAGCAAGCTATTCCTGCATCAATTCATTAATTTTTTTCCAGGTCTGGATATCGGCCACCCTGCCGCCCTCCAACCCGAAATCCGCGTTGAATTTTTTGATGCACTGCACAAGGGAAGAGGTCACCTGGGTTGTATACCCGTTTGAAGCATCGTAATATCCCAGCTTTTCCAGCGCTTTTTCCAATAATGTGACGTCCTCGCCCTTCTGATACAGGCGCAGATTGCTCATGCAGCGCTTTTCGGGCGTTCCGAAGCCGTAAATCTTGGAATAGCTCAGCTTATAGGTATTGCGGGCGACCCTGTCCGGATTATTGCCTTCAATTACATGGATGATGATTTCTCCGTCTGCATTCCGGCTGAGCCCTTCCACCAGGGCCACATGCTCCGGACCTTGCTTTCTGGTATGATAGTAAAGCCACAGATAGTCACCGGCCTGGGGGAGATAATCCCCGGCCTGCATATAATCCTCTTCGCCGATCAGCCACTGCTTTTCGTTGGTAGGCAGCCGGCCGATGGATGAAATAAAGCGCCCCTTGGTCACAAACCAGGGATAGCCTTCGCTGGTTTTTCCATAATAGGGATATACATTGTACAGCAGATTTGTGCCCCAGCGCTGGTCGGACTGATCCACACACCAGGTGAGAAATTCGGCGCACCAGGCAACCCGCCGGGAACAGAACCACTCGCCGTACTTGCTTTCGTTATCCCGCGGTCCTTCCACATATCCCAGCTCTTCTTGAGCCACCTTGACCACCCCCAGCCAGGGCTTTTGCTCGATGTCCTCCAATGTGATTTCGGGGGGCACAAAATCCTCGGTCAGGGGCAGACTCTGGGTGATTGCTTCTTCCCCCCGGCAGATGAGCAGGGGATGAACCAGCAAAAGGCTCAGCAATAATAAAAGAATCACATGCCTGTTCATTGTACCTTGATGCCTTCCCGGTCGGGCTGCAGGCTGCTGACCAGCCAATTTGGAAATGCAGAGGATAGTTCGGCCATCAATTTCTCCTGAATTGCCTGATCGCATACGCAAAGCAGGGTGGGACCCGCCCCGGAAATGCACATTGCAGCACCATATCCCCGGCAGATATCCCGAACCCTTTCGATTCCTGAAATCAGGGGAAAGCGGTAGGGCTGGTGTATTTTATCCAGCATCGCCCTGTTCAGAAGGGGCAAATCACCATTTTCCAGTGCCTTCATGGTCAGCAGAGCATGGGAAATATTATAGACCGCATCGCTTCTTGGATATTTTTCGGGCAAAACGGACCGCGCCTTTTCGGTGGATAATTCAAAATTTGGAATGACTGCGGTAAAGGCCAGGGAAGGGGATAAGGCAAAATTCCGGGTAACGGGCAGATTTTCATCCATCAGTGTGCAGCAAAGACCGCCGTAAAACACGGGTGCCAGATTATCGGGATGCCCTTCAATCTCCGTTGCAATGCCCAGCATAGCCTCCTTTTGCAGATTCAGATGATGCAGACTGCTTGCAGCCAGCACACCCGAAGCAATCAGCGCGGCGGAGGAGCCTAATCCCCGGGATACGGGGATATCCGTTTTCCCAAAGGAGAGGGCAACGGATGCGGATTCCTTTCCGCAGATTTCCTCCGTCCGTCTGAAGGCAAGCAGCGCCAGGTTTTGTTCATTGCGGTATCTCGAATCACAGCCGGATACCGTGGTTTTTTCGGCAAGAGAAAAGGTTATTTCATTATAGAGCGACCAGCAAATGCCGAGACAGTCAAATCCCGGTCCCAGGTTGGCCGATGTGGCGGGGGCGAGAATCAGCATATCAGTTCTCCTTCAGATAGCGAAGAATCCATTCATTCATTTCTTCCGGCTTGCAGGAAGCATGGTGCAAAACGGGCTTGCTTTTCAGGCAGCTCAAGGCTTGCGGGACGGGTACTCCGGTCAACTGGCATAGCGCCTGCTGACAATCAAATTCATCCTCAGGGGAGCTGCCGGTCAATGCATTCAGCACGGCTCTTGGGAATTTATAGGGCGATGCGGTGGATAAAACAATGACCATTTCGCCGTCCTTTGCCTGATCTTTCTGATATTTTTTGGCGCAATGCATGGCAACCGCCGTATGAGGGTCAAGCAGATAATGCGCTTCCTCCCATACATTTTTTATGGTTTGCGCGGCCTCTTCTTCCGTGCACTCGTCAGCTGCAAAGTATTCGGCCAGCATGGTGCGCAGATTTTCGCTGATTTGGTATTCGCCCTTTTCGGAAAGCTTTTTCATGAGGGAGGACACCATCCGGGTATTGCCGTTGGATGCATGGTACAAAAGCCGCTCCAGATTAGAGGAAACCAGAATGTCCATGGAGGGGGATGTGGTGCGGATAAAGGGACGGTTTTTGTTATATTTTCCTGTATGGAAAAATTCGGTCAGAACATCGTTTTCATTGGAGGCACAGACCAGCTTTTGCACGGGCAATCCCAGCATGGATGCATAATAGCCTGCCAGAATATCCCCGAAGTTTCCCGTGGGAACGACAAAGGTCACCTGCTGACCCTGCATTATTTTCCCTGATTCAATCAATTGACGATAGGCGGCAAAGTAATAGACGATTTGCGGCACAAGGCGTCCGATGTTGATGGAATTTGCCGAGGACAGCTGCTTGTTTTCGGGCAGCAGATTCGTTAACCCGGCAAAAGCATTCTTGACCCCCCTTTGGCAATCGTCAAAATTGCCTTCCACTGCGCATACGCAGACATTTTTTCCCTCCTGGGTTGTCATTTGCAGCTGCTGAACGGGGGAGACACCATTTTTCGGATAAAAAACGATGATTTTCGTCCCCTCCACATCGTGAAAGCCCTCCAATGCGGCCTTGCCCGTATCCCCGGATGTGGCGGTCAGAATCACCGCTTCGCCGCTTGGGGAGAGCGCTTTTTTGGCGGCGGTCATCAGATGAGGCAGCATGGAAAGGGCAACATCCTTGAAGGCACAGGTAGGCCCATGGAAAAGCTCCAGCACATAGGTATTGCCCACCTGAACCAATGGGGTGATTTCCTGCGTTTCAAACTTATTCTGATAGGCCTGCTGCACCAGCTTTTCCGTGTCCGGGAAGCCTGGCAGCATGGTTTCAATGATTTTTTGCGCCATCTGCAAAAAATCCATCTGCATAAGCTCTGTATAATCAAAGGGCATTTTTGCCGGGTTTTCGGGGACATACAGTCCGCCGTCCGGCGCAATCCCCTGAAGCACAGCCTGCATGGGGGATGCCGTGCAGGACTTGCAGCGCGTGGAATGAAGCAGCATATCAAAACCTCCTTCAAATCAGTTGACCAGCAGCTTGATGAGGGCAATCAGACCTAAATGAACCGGATACGAAAGATAAGCAACCGCCTTGGGCATTTTCCATGATTTGGCCGGGTGATGCAGCATAAAGGGCAGTGCCAGAATGCCGAAGAACTGGACACGGAATATGACCATCATAAGGGGCGAGGAATAGGGCGCAAAGTTGAAAAGGGGCGCAAGCGATATCCCGCAAAGCGTACTGATGGCTGAGGATGACTGCCCCCAATACAGCAGATAGGCAATAAAAACGGCCGTAAGGGTTTTTCGGTCATTCCGGCAGAAATAGAGCAGCAAAATCAGCACAATGCCCCGCCAGCCGTAGTCCATTTTGACAAACAGGGTGAGAAGGATGGCGGCTGCAGGCCCCCAAATCTGGCTGAAATGCCACTTTTTCTCAATGGACAAAACAGCAAGAAGCCCAAGCAAAAGGGTGGCAAATACATTGAGCTCCCACCACTCATGTCCAAGCGCCAGCATATAAAAGGGCTGGGAAATCACCAGCATGCCCAAAAGCCGCAGGGCATATTTCCCCGGATTTTTCGTGCGCATTGATCCAATGACCAGACACCAGCAGTACAGCGGAAAGGCGATGCGCCCCAGCAGCCGGAATTCGGTATATCCTGAGAAGAACACCACCCCGGCATGGTCAATGATCATGGAAATCAAGGCGACCCATTTCATGAAGGCTGTATCCGATTCCTGCCAGAAGGGTCTTTGCAATTCAGTCATGAGCTTCTCCGCTTTAATCATGGATAACAAGGCAGCCTTTTTTGAGCATATGATTCAATGCTTCGCTCAACGCAATTTTGCCGTGAGCGTATGTCAGCCCGCCCTGCATATAAACGGTATAGGGAGGACGAATGGGCGCATCGGCAGATAATTCCACCGAGGCACCGCCTACAAAGGTACCGGCCGCCATAATCACCGGGTCTTCGTAGCCGGGCATATCCCAGGGCTCGGGAACGGCCTCGGAATCAACGGGGGAGGCTGCCTGAATCCCCTGGCAGAAGGCGATAACGCTTTCCGGGTTCCCCATGTTGATTGCCTGAATGATGTCCGCCCGCTCCCCGTCAGAGGGAGGGGTGGTTTTCATCCCCAGATTTTCAAACACCTTTGCCGTCAGTGCGGCCGTTTTCAGAGCCTGTGCCACGGTATGGGGCGCCATGAAAAGCCCCTGATAAAAGGGACGGTAGCTTGCGGCATAGCTGCCTGTTTCACGGCCGATGCCGGGGGCAGTGAGCCGGGCTTCAATTCGGGAAATGGCTCTTTGTGTGCCTACCAGATAGGCTCCCGTTGGGGCAAGCCCCCCGCCCATGTTTTTAATCAGGCTGCCTACGCAGACGTCTGCGCCGTACATGGTGGGCTCATCATCGCATACAAACCCGCCGTAGCAGTTGTCCACCATGATGTAAAGATCGGGCCGCACTGCCCGCACCGCATCAATCAAATCCTTCATCTCACAGGGAAGAACGCTTTTGCGCCAGGCATAGCCCCGGCTTCGCTGAATGAGAATCAGGCGGGTATTTTCTTTGATTTGCGCTAAAACTGCGGGAACATCAATGCAGGTGTCCTCCTTCATGGGGACGGAGGTGAAGGACACATTCATTTCCTTTAACGAGCCGATTGCCTGACCCGAAAGCCCGATGACCTCCTGCATGGTATCATAGGGCAGGCCTGTTGCCGAAATCATGTGGCTGCCCGGGGTCAGCAATCCAAACAGGCACAGGGAAAGGGCATGAGTGCCCGATGTGATGTGAGGGCGGACAATGGCGGCATCGCAGCAGAACAAATCCGCAAAGATTTTTTCCAGTGTGTCCCGGCCAACATCATCATAGCCATAGCCTGTTGTCGGTGCAAAATGCCGGGCAGCGACGCCATATTTTTTATAGAGGGAAAGGACGTGCTTTGTATGCCTTTCCTCCCGGGCGTCAATCGATTGAAAGATGCCTGTTAATTCTTTTTCGGCCTGCTGAATGAGAGATTCAATGGAATGTTCAGACAATTTTCTGTACCTCCGGATTTGTCAGAATGGTTTGAGCGATTTCCCTTGCAGTGCTGCCCTCATGAACCGGCAGCCAATGAATTCTCGGATCATGCCGGAACCAGGTGAGCTGGCGTTTGGCATAATTGCGGGTTCTCTGCTTCATGTTTTCGGCAGCGGTATCCAGATTTTCCTCCCCCTTCAGCACGGGAATCAGCTCCTTATAGCCCAGCCCCTGCATGCTTTGGGCATCGGGGGAGACACCCTGCGATAGAAGGGCTTCAACCTCCTGCAACAGACCGTTTTGCAGCATTTCATCGACCCGCCTGTTGATGCGGTCATACAGCACCTCTCTGGGCCAGTCCAGGGCAAACAGGATGAAATTCCAGGCTGATTCATCATAGGAGGGCATTTCCTGCTGAGAAAAGGGCTTGCCGGTCAGTTCATAAACCTCCAATGCCCGGATCACCCGGCGGGAATCGTTTTTATGCAGCCTGTCTGCACTGATTTTGTCCACCTTTTCCAGCAAGCTATGCAGCGCATCCAGCCCGTTTTCGTCGGCAAATTGCTGATATTTGCGCCTGATTTCCTCATTCCCCTTGACAAACCCAAAGTCCATGGGCAGGGACAGGGCACGCAGATAAAAGCCTGTGCCCCCAACCAGAATAGGATGCGGCACATCATCCAGCCATTTTCCGGCAGCACGGGCGTATTCCGTAACCGAATAATCCTGCCCCGGGTCAGCCACATCAATCATGTGATGAACGGCGGACTGCTGTTCCTCCCAAGTGGGCTTGGCCGTGCCGATATCCATGCCCCGGTAAATCTGCATGGAATCCATACAGACAATTTCACCCGAAAGCTTCCCGGCCAATTCAATGGAAACGGAGGTTTTTCCGCTGGCAGTAGGGCCTACGATGCCCAGTACACGTTTTTTTTCGCTCATTTTCTCAGTGCTGTATCCGCTTAAAGCGTTTTTCCAGGTCGGTTTTTGTCAATGTAATCATCAATGGACGGCCGTGGGGACAGGTGGGCGGGATATCGTTGTTGATAATCTGCTTCACCAAATCACACAGGGAATCCCTGGGAACCTCTTCGCCGCCCTTGACAGCATGCTTGCAGGCGCACTGCATAATGCGGGAAACCTTGTCCGAATCGCTCAAAATGCCATCCCTTTCCAGGGTATCCAGCGCCTCCAGCAGTGCATCCCTTGCCCGGGGCTCGCCCAGTACAATCGGCACTCCCCGAAGCTGAATGGAATCATCCCCAAAGGGCTCCAGGTCAAACCCGGCTCTGCGCAATTGCTCCGCATTATCCTCATACAGCGCATACTGGGCATGGCTGAGGGTGATGACCTGAGGCAATAAAAGGGACTGGGAAACGGGATAGGAGGCGGTTTGCCGCATTAATTCTTCATATAAAAGACGCTCATGGGCCGCGTGCTGATCGCACAGAAGCAGCATATCCCGGTATTCCAGCAAAATATAGGTATTGAACACAACCCCGATGAAGCGGGGAGGCGCATCATCAAAGCTTTTCTGCACAAAATCCGATTCCAGCTGAATGGGCTCGGGGGGCAAAGGGGGAGCGGTTTCTTCCATTTCAGCGGGTGCTTCCTGCACGGAAGGCTCTGGAACTTGCTGAACCTCCTGATTGGTCTGAGAAGCATTTTCGCCGTAAATGAGGTTTGCAATAGAGACCCGGGAGGGCTGAGGCTGGGGGATGGGCTTGGCAGGCTCTGAAACAGGTTCATCCTGCTCGGAAGCTTCATTTTCCCTGGCTTCCGCCACCAGCATAGCCGGGTCGATGACCTTGACCTTGACGACCTTGGCGGGATCGACCGGGGTATTGTCAGACACGCTGTCAAACAGTCCGGGGGAAAAGAGGGCATCCTTCTGACCCGTATAAAGTGCCTCATAGACAATGGTATAAACGGCCTCGGACACGGCCTGCTCGTTTTGAAAGCGAACCTCCCATTTGTTGGGATGAACGTTCACATCCGTTTGCTCAAAGGGCACGCTCAGGTGCAGCACACACATGGGGAAGCGGCCGATCATCACCCTTTGGCGGCAGGCATTTTCCACAGCCGTGGACAAAATCTGGCTTTTCATCGCCCGGCCGTTCAGGAAAAAGTGCTCATAATTGCGGTTGCCCCGGGCGATATCCCCAACCCCCACAAAGCCCTTCAGCAGCACGCCGTTCATGTGACCCTCTACCCGGGTCATGCCCTTGAGAATGTTCAGCCCGTATATGCTCATGACCGCACTGTCATCATTGCTGTCGCCCGGGCTGAAAAAGATGACCTTGCCGTCTGCCACATACCGGAAGGAAATTTCCGGGTGCGACAGAATCAGCCGTGCCATAACCTCGGACACCATAGCCGTTTCGGCGGAGGGCTTTTTCATGAAACGCTTCCGGACGGGCGCATTATAAAACAAATCACGAATGATAAAGGTTGTTCCCCTGGGACAGGCGGCTGCCTTCAAATCAGACAAAACGCCGCCGTCATTGAGAACCGAAAAGCCCATTTCCTCCTCTTCCGTCCGGCTGATGCATTGCACATGGGATACCGCCGCGATGGAAGCCAGTGCCTCACCGCGGAATCCCAGCGTTTCTACCCCGTACAAATCATTGGCCGTACGGATTTTGCTTGTGGCATGCCGCTCAAAGGCCATGCGAATATCCTGCACACGGATTCCGCTTCCGTTGTCCGTGATTTTAATGAGGGAAAGGCCGCCCTCCTTGATTTCCACCGTGACGGCCGTGGCCCCTGCGTCCATGCTGTTTTCCACCAATTCCTTGATGGCGGCGCTGGGACGCTCCACCACCTCGCCTGCGGCAATCTGCCCGATGACCTCCTGGGAAAGGGGAAGGATTTTTCTGATTTCCATCTTGCACCTCCCTTATAGCTTGAGCGCCTTTTCCTTCAGCAGGAACAGGGCGTTCAAGGCATCCATCGGCGTCATGGAAAGCACATCCAGGGAGGAAACCTCCTGAATAAATTCGGTTTTTGTGTAGTCCAGCATGGAGGCCTGCTCGGCCTTCCTGCCATGGTTTGCGTTCAGGATATTCTGACCGATGGAGTATTGCGTTTCATTGACCTGCAAACGAGCCTGAATTTCCTGGGCCCGGGCGACCACCTCTCTTGGAACGCCTGCCAGCCGGGCGACATATACGCCAAAGGATTTGTCTGCCCCGCCCGGTATGATTTTGCGCAGGAAAATGACCTCTTCCCCGTGTTCCTTGACGGATACGCAGAAATTGGTCACCCCATCCAGATGACCCTCCAGCTCGGACAGCTCATGGTAATGGGTGGCAAACAGCGCCATAGCGCCTGATTTTTTCTTATTGCACAGGTATTCAACGGCAGACCAGGCAATGGCCAGACCGTCAAATGTGCTGGTGCCCCGGCCGATTTCATCCAGAATGACCAGTGATTTGGCCGTTGCGTTGCGCAAAATATAGGCCATTTCACTCATTTCCACCATAAAGGTGGATTGCCCGGCAGCCAGGTCATCCGAGGCGCCGACACGGGTGTAGACACAGTCCACCAGCGGAATGGTGGCCTCCCTGGCAGGGACAAAGGAACCCATATGTGCCATCAGCACAATCAGGGCGACCTGCCTCATATAGGTGGATTTGCCTGCCATATTCGGCCCTGTGATGATTTGCATGCGCAGATTATCGTTATTCATCTCGGTGTCGTTCGGCACAAATACGGCGTCCCCCAGATTTTGCTCCACCACCGGGTGGCGGCCTTCCTTAATGCAAAGCACACCCTCTTCGCTGATTTTGGGGCGCACATAGTTATATTCACGGGCAATTTGCGCCAGGGAAAGAAGGGCATCCAGGGTTTTATAGCCGGCAGCGGTGGACTGCATCCGGCTCAGATTGGCCGCCAGCTGGGCGCGGATCGCTTCAAACAGGGAATATTCCAGCTTCAATGCCTGCTCCTGCGCCCCCATGATTTTGCCTTCCAAATCCCGCAATTCGTCTGTTGTGAAGCGCTCGGAATTGGCCAGGGTCTGCTTCCGCTGATAATGGCCGGGAACCAGGGCATAATTTGATTTCGTGACCTCAATATAGTAGCCAAAGACCCGGTTGAACTGAATTTTCAGGTTTTTAATTCCGGTTTTATCCCGCTCCCTGGCCTCCAAATCCATCAGCCATTGCTTGCCCATGGAGGCGGAATTGCGCAGGGTATCCAGCTGCTTGCTGTAGCCTGCCTTGATAACCCCGCCATCGGTTGGGGAGATGGGCGCATCCTCGTCAATGGAGGATTCAAGCAATGTTCTGAGCTCATCCAGCGGGTCAATCAAATCAACAACAGCCTGCAGCGCATCGGAGGAAACCGCCTGCAAAAGCTGCAATATTTCGGGCGCCTGCTGCAGGGAGCGCAGGATGGCCAGACAGTCCCGGGGATTGAGGGTCTGGTAGGACAGCTTGCCCAGCAGCCTTTCCAAATCATAGACCTTGGACAGGGAATCCCGCAGTGTCTGGGACAGCACATTTTGCCTGTACAGTGCCTCCACGGCATCCAGTCTGTTTTCAATCAGTTCTCTGGACAAAAGGGGCTGTTCCACCCAGGAGCGCAGCATTCTTCCCCCCATGGCGGTGACCGTTTTATCCATCAGACCCAGCAGCGAACCCTTTGCCGAGCGTCCCCTGATTGTTTCGGTCAATTCCAGGTTACGCCGGGTGTTGGCATCCAGGGGCATGGAATCGTTGGATGCCACCACACGGATATGATTGATATGCCCCAGGGCATTTTTCTGCGTATCGGTCAGATACTTCATCAGCGCGCCCAGGGCACAGGTGGCCGGCGCATGGGAGGCATCCAGCCCCAGGGCAGTCATGGAGGAAACGCCGAAGTGCTTAAACAGCATTTCCTTGGCTGCCGCCAGCTGATAGGCGGTGGAGGGATAGGCATTTGCCCGGACATAGGACAGCTTGGAGAGGGTTTGCGCATCATTTGTGATGATTTCACTGGGGCGGATTGTTCCCAGCGCGCCCTTGAGCTCCCGCTCTGTATTGCTGACAATCCGGGCATACAATTCGCCCGTTGATACATCGCAATAGGCCAGACCGACCCGCTTGCTGCTGAAACAGGCGGACAGCAGAAAATTGTTCTTTTTTTCGGAAATGGCATTGGGATCGGTCAGCGTGCCGGGGGTCACAATGCGGATGATGTCCCGCTCGACCAGCCCCTTGGACAGAGCCGGATCGGTCAACTGTTCGCAAATGGCCACCTTATAGCCCTTGTCAATCAGCCGGGCAATATAGGTGTCCACCGAATGGAAGGGAACCCCCGCCATGGGGGCTCGTTCCTCCAGGCCGCACTCCTTGCCGGTCAGCGCAATTTCCAGTTCCTTGCTGGCCAACAGGGCATCATCAAAGAACATTTCATAGAAATCGCCCACACGGAAGAAAAGCAGTGTATCCGGATTTTGCTGCTTGATGGACATATATTGCTGCATCATGGGGGAAAGGGTAGCCATATGCTTTGCGCTCCTTCGTTATATCCCGGCTATGCTGCGGCGTGAGGGGTCAAATGATATAAACCACAGCATTTATCGGGGCATTTCCGTATCGATTGCGGAAGAAAATATTCGGATATCAGTGACAGCCGTGGCAGCCCTCGCAATGCCCGTTGCATTGTTCATGCTCGCCCTCGGGGGACAGCACCTTGGACAGCTCGTGATTGACACAGTTCATCATTTCGGTAAAATCCTTGCGGGCTGCCTGCAGAGTTTTTGCCATAGGCAGGGTATTGAAGGCTTCCTGCAGCTCCTCCAGCTCCCGGCTGAGGGCACCCAGCTGATCAAAATCGGGATCGGGGGACATGGTGAGCTGTTCGATCTGTCCCCGCTTTTCCTCATAACGGGCAAAGGCCTGAGCCAGTGCTTCATCCTGGGTGGCAGCATCCTCTGCCGAGCGCATATTGAGATATTCGGGAGACTGGGCAATAACGGCGGCAAGCTCCTGAGCCTTGGCGATGACGGATTCGTTCATGATATTTTTCTCCTTTACTCTACAAATTATTCCGATATTTTTGTTCCCCGCAGGGTGGTTTTCCCGGCGGATGTAATCAAAACGGGCAGGATTTTCCCTTCATCCGAGGCATCCCCTTCGAAATTCACCGAGATATTCCGGCTGCATTTTCCGGTGATCTGATTTTCATTTCGCTTGGAAAAGCCGCTGACCAATACGGATTGCCTTGACCCGATCATCCGCTCAAAGACTTCCTTTGTCTTGGTCTCCTGCAGCGCAATCAGTGCCTCAATTCTCCGGGTTGATTCGGCCGGGTCGATTCTGCCCGGCAATTTCTCGGCTACAGTCCCCGTCCGCGGGCTGTAGATGAATGTGAAGGCCGCATCATACCCGACCTGCCGCACCAGCTCCATGGTATCCTGAAAATCCGATTCTTCCTCTCCTGGGAAGCCGACAATCAGGTCGGTTGTTATGCCGATGTCCGGCACAGCCCGGCGCAGGGCATCGACCCTGTCCAGATACTGCTGCACGCTGTAGCGGCGGTTCATCATTTGCAAAATCCGGTCGGAGCCGGACTGCACAGGCAGATGAAAATGCCGCATCACCTGGGGATTTTGTGCGATTTCCTCAATCAATTCGTCCGATAAATCCTTGGGATGGGAGGTCATAAAGCGGATGCGGGGAATGCCTGTCTTGGAAACCTCATGAAGAAGCTGCGCAAAGGAATGACCCTCCTCCAGATCCTTGCCGTAGGAATTCACATTTTGCCCAAGCAGCATGATTTCCTGACAGCCGTTTTTGACCAGCCCGTCCACCTCATGCAGTATATCGGCCAGGTATCTGGAACGCTCCCTGCCCCGCACATAGGGTACAATGCAGTAGGAACAGAAATTGTTGCAGCCGTACATTACCGTTACATAGGCCTGGCTTGCGCTTTGCCGGACAATGGGCAGATTTTCCGCCACGGTTGACTGATTTTCCGGCACACAAACGGTGCGCTGTCTGGATGCCGCGGCCTGATACAGCAGCTGGGGCAGCTGATGGATGTTGCCTGTGCCGAAGGCCAAATCCACAAAGGGATACTGCTTCAGCAGCTTTTCCGCCATTCCCTTTTCCTGCACCATGCAGCCGCATACGCCAATGAGCAAGCCGGGCTTTTCCTTCTTGATTTCCTTGAGCCAGGTGACATTGCCCAGTGCCTTTCTTTCGGCATTATCCCGGACACAGCAGGTATTGTGCAGAACAAAATCTGCTTCCTCCCGGGAGGGGGCGGCCCGAAGCCCCATATTTTCCAGCATGCCGGCCAGCTTTTCCGAATCATGGGCATTCATCTGGCAGCCGAATGTAACGATATAATAGGTTTGGGGACGCTGCTCAAGCTTTTTGAAGCTTTCCGAGATGATTTTCTGGTTTTCCAGCTCTTGTTGCGAAATCCGAATAATGTCCTCTTTCATGATTCATCCCCTATTTTAATACATCAAACATCTTTTTACGGGTGATTTCCATCAGCCCCAGCTGGGTAAAGCCGTGCACGGTGCATTTGACGGGGTCGCGCAGCAGCAGCTTTTTCATGTAATCCGATACCCTTGCCCTGCTCTCATCGCTTTTCATATCAATGAAATCCACGATAATGATGCCGCCCATTTTTCTTAACCGCATCAGTCGGGCAATCTGCTGCGCCGCCTGAAGATTGACCTGCAGGAAGGTTTCCTCGTTGCCCGAATGATTTGTGTTTTTCCCGGAATTGACATCAATGACGGTCATTGCTTCGCAAACGTCAATCACCAGATAAGCGCCGCAATCCAGCCAGATTTTACGCTCACAGGCTTTCTTGAGCTGACTGCGCACCTCATAGAGCATGAAGCAGTTGTCAGTTAAAATCCTGTCAACCGCTCCCCACTCCCGCAGTGCCGTTTCCTGCGCATCCGCACCGTCATACAGAAGCCGGGGGACTGTATTTTCTTCAGCCTGAAGGGCAATGCGTTCCCACAACCGGGCTAATTCGTTATATTCTGTCTCCAGCTGGGCTTTGTCAGCCTGCCCCGCAGCCGAGCGCAGGATCACACCGCCCTTTTCCTTGCCCGCCAATTGCAGTCCAATGCTTTTCAGCCTGCTTTTTTCTGCCTCATCCTCCAGCTTGCCGGACAGTTTGCAGCCCGGGGATTGGGGCAAATAAACCAGATATTTCCCGGGAAGCGACAGATCCTGTGTGAGATAGGCAGCCTTTTGCTGAACAGGCGGCTTTTTGATCTGAACCAGGATGGGCTGGCCGCTTTTGAGGGCTTGCCTTGCCTCGCTTTGGGGCATGAAGCCCATTTGCCCGTCAGGCAGCTGAATGAACCAGGCATCCAGGGATTTGACATGGGTTTGGACAATGCCTGTATAGATTTGCCCTGCCCGGATTTGTCCCTGCTCAAAGGTCAAAAAATCAATGAGCCTTCTGTCCTCGCACAGCGCACACTCCGTTTTCCCGTCGCTATGCTCAATCAAAAGCTCCCGCATCACAGATTCTCCAGCGGAACCAGCTGCCCGGACCATTCGCCCAGCAGCCAGGTCCGCTCAATCAGCGCCCGGGGCTTTGGAAGGCCGCAGAAATCAGCCAATGCCTGCAAAAGCAAATCCGGCTTGCAGGTGGCCTGTTCGCACAGGGCCAGCACCATATAAAGCTTTTGCCCCTCTGCCCGAAGCTCATAAATCATGGGACGGATATCGCAGGGCTTTTCCCCGGATTTGGTTTTGCGGATTGCGTTGATCTGCTCCTGCGCCATGAAATCAGGGACAGCGGAAAGAAGCTTTTCGCCGTCTTCCAATTGTGCGCAAAAGGCGGCCGCCTTGAGCAGGCTCATGGGGGCGGGATGCTCATCGGGCACTGCCTTGACTGAAATGCAGGGCAAATCAGGCGGGAGGGCGGCAGACAATTTTTTCTTGAAATCCTCAGGTGAAATTTCCTCACTGACCGGGACTTCCATGATTTCTCTTTTTCCCCACATGCCCACCGACAATGGAGCGGCAAAGCTCAGCAGAAGATGGGGAGTAAAGCCCTTGGAAAAGCAGATGGGTAACCCGCTGCGGCGCAGGGCACGCTGCATGGTACGCATCAGATCCAGGTGCCCGATATGGCGCAAGCGCATGGATTTTTCAAACACGACCAGCATTTTCATCGCCCGCACATCCCTTCAAAACGCTGCAGTCCGCAGCCGTTGCAGCCCTTCCGGCAATCCTTTGTGGTGACTCCCTGATAGGCCTTTTCCGCTTCACATTGCAGATAGGCCTCCGTTACGCCCATATCGATAAAGCTCCAGGGCAGCTTTTCGCCGAAGGGACGCTTGCGGCAGGCATAGAACAGAGGATCAAGCCCGCATTCCTCAAAGGCCTGCATCCATTTGTCAAAATGGAATTGCTCTGACCAGGAATCCAGAATACAGCCGTTTTTCCATGCAGTATAGATGACCTGCCCGATGCGCCGGTCTCCCCGGGCAATGCAGGCCTCCAGCTGGGATAATTCGGCCTCATGCCAATTGAAGGTTACACCCTTTTGATGCAGATATTCCCGCAGAGCCGCCTGCTTTTGATGAACCGTTTCCAAATCATCCTGGGCTTCCCACTGGAATGGGGTAAAGGGCTTTGGCACGAACACGGCGGCCGAGCAGGTGACCCGCAAGCCCTTGGCCCGGCGATCCTTGGGCTGCGCAAAATAGGCGGCAACGACCTTTCTCGCCAAATCGCCGATCCCCCGCAGATCCTCATCTGTTTCGGTGGGAAGTCCCATCATGAAATAGAGCTTGACGCTGCTCCAGCCGCATTCAAAGGCATCGGTCACCGCCCGGATCAGGTCATCCTCCGTAACACCCTTGTTGATCACATCCCGCAGACGCTGGGTCCCGGCCTCGGGCGCAAGCGTCAGGCCGCTTTTTTTGACCTTGGCCGCTTCCTCCAGCGAATCCTTCACTACACTGTCCAAACGCATGGAGGGCAGGGAAATGCCCACCTGCTTTTGCCGGAATGTTTTGATTAATTCGGTTACCAATTCGCTCAGACAGGAATAATCCCCGCTGGAGAGGGAGGACAGGGACATCTCCTCATAGCCGGTGGATTTTTCCAATTTTTCAGCCAGTTCCATTACCCTTTCGGGACGGCGCTCCCGAAGCGGCCGGTAAATCATTCCGGCCTGACAAAAACGACAGCCTCTTGTGCAGCCCCGCATAATTTCCAGCACAATCCGGTCATGCACAATCTCCGTATAGGGGACGGGAATGGTGTCCGGGTAGGGCGCATCCGAGAAATTCTTCAGGATTCTGCGCCGGATAACGGCAGGGACACCCTCTTGCACAGGCTCAAAGGAGCAAAGCGTGCCGTCCTCGTTGTACTGAACCTGATAAAAGGCCGGAACATAGATGCCCTCAATCTGCGCAAGACGCAGGAGGGTGTCATGCCGGGAAAGCTTTTGCTCCTTGCATTCCTTCAGAACCGACATGAATTCGGTCATCATCTCCTCCCCGTCCCCGATCTGGAACAGGTCAATAAAGGGCGCAAGAGGCTCCGGATTGCAGGCACAAGGGCCGCCCGCAATAACCAGCGGACAGTCCTCCCCCCGATCCTGGCTCAGCACGGGAATATGCGCCAAATCCAGCATATCCAGAATATTCGTAAAGCTCATCTCATATTGCAGCGTAAAGCCGACCACATCGAACTGCGATACATCTGTTCTTGTTTCGATGGAGAAAAGCGGTAAATGATTGTCCTTCAATGCCTGTCGCATGTCCACCCAGGGCATATAAACCCGCTCGCAGCAGGCATAGGGCAGGGAATTGATGATGTGATACAAAATTTTGATGCCCAGATGCGACATGCCGATCTCATAGGTATCGGCAAAACAGAATGCAAAGTGCAGGGCACAATCCTGCCAGGGTTTGATTTGCGTATTCATTTCCCCGCCGGTATACCGGGCGGGCTTTTGTACATTTTCCAGAATTTTTTCCAGCAAGGCGTTTTGTTCTTCGTTCACGGCAAACCTCCAGTGCATACCAGCACATTCTATATTTTACCATTTTTTATCCGTTTTGTAAATCATAACACGAAGGAAATTTACGGCGCATTTCGGATATTTTCCAAAAATCCGGTCAGCTGAAATAGGGGAAATGGGGGAAATATGCATTTTTGCGGTATTGTTTTAAATTTTTCTTGCAAAACGGCTTTGATTATTATATAATATGGGCGTATCCTTGAATACAAACGGAGGTAATTTCCATGTCCGATTTTGTTCGCCCGGAATCAATGAAACGCATCACCACTCCGGAGCTTGCCCAGGCTTTTATCGATGAAGAAATCGCCAAGGCCCGCAAGCAGATTGGCGATAAGAAGGTATTGCTGGCTCTGTCCGGCGGTGTGGATTCTTCTGTTGTTGCGGCACTGCTGATTAAGGCAGTCGGCCGGCAGCTTGTCTGCGTGCATGTCAATCATGGTCTGCTGCGCAAGGGAGAGCCTGAGCAGGTGATTCAGGTGTTCCGCCATGAAATGAATGCCGACTTGATTTATGTGGATGCGGTTGACCGCTTTTTGGATAAACTGGCCGATGTGACCGACCCGGAGCAAAAGCGAAAGATTATCGGGAAAGAATTCATTGATGTGTTTGCCGAGGAAGCAGGCAAGCTGGATGGTATTCATTTCCTGGCTCAGGGCACGATTTATCCTGACATTCTGGAGTCCGGCGGGGTCAAGTCCCATCACAATGTGGGTGGATTGCCTGAGGAGCTTCATTTTGAGCTTGTAGAGCCCTTGAAGCTGCTGTTCAAGGACGAAGTGCGCATGGTCGGCAAAACGCTTGGCTTACCCGATGCGATGGTGTATCGCCAGCCCTTCCCGGGACCCGGTCTGGGCGTGCGCTGCACAGGTGCGATTACCAGGGACAGGCTGGAGGCTGTCCGCGAGTCGGATGCGATTTTGCGGGAGGAGTTTGCGAAAAACGGTCTGGCCGGCAAGGTCTGGCAGTATTTTACCGTTGTGCCTGATTTTCGCTCTACGGGCGTGAAGGACGGGAAACGCTCCTGGGAGTGGCCCGTTATTATCCGTGCGGTTAATACCATTGATGCCATGACCGCCACCGTGGAGGATGTCCCGTTTGCCCTTTTGCAGCAAATCACGGACAGAATTCTGAAGGAAGTGAAGGGTGTCAACCGCGTGCTCTATGATTTGACCCCCAAGCCCTGCGGAACGATTGAGTGGGAATAAGCCTTATCTATCAAAGCCCTGAAAAACAAGACAAATGAAGAAAGCCGGCTGATCATGCGCGATCGGCCGGTTTTTTGATGGATATGAACCTATGCGGATGTCAGCCGGTATTCGGGAACTTGCGCATGAAGCCTGATGAAAATCAGCCAAGCGCATGATTATTCCGGAAAGAGGCGGATTTTTTGATGAACAAAAGAAGAAGCGTTGCGGCAAAGACCACGCCCACCGCCACGGAAACAGGGTAGTACACCTCATGGGCAATTCCCAGCCCGTCCCACAGCATGCCCAGGCATTCCCCGGCACAGCAGAAATAGCACATGGTGACGGCGCTCATAAAGGCAGCCGGAATGGCCGTGATGAAGGCATTTTTGCCGTTTTTTGCCAGATAAACGCCGGCTGCCCACAGTCCAAGCATGGCAAGGGTCTGGTTCGACCAGGAAAAATACCGCCACACCACCTGATAATCCAATTGGCTGATGAGCAGTCCCGCGCCCAGCAGCGGAATGGTGAGCAGCAGCCTGTTTTTCATGCTCTTTTGTTCCAGACCGAACCAGTCGGCCAATGTGAGCCGGGCGCTTCTGTATGCCGTATCTCCCGAGGAAATGGGGCAGATGATGACCCCCAGCAGCCCCAGCACAAGCCCGATTTTGCCCATGGTGGTTTCGCAGATATTGTAAACCACGGCTGAGCAGCCCGCCCCGGCCTCCAGCAGAGCCTGACTGGATTCATAGCAGGAAACCCCGGCAGCCGCCCATACCAGCGCAATAATGCCCTCGGCAATCATGGCACCGTAAAAGACCTTGCGACCCACATATTCGTTTTTGCAGCATCTGGCCATCATGGGGGACTGGGTGGCATGGAAGCCTGAAATCGCCCCACAGGCCACCGTGATGAACAAAAAAGGCCACACGCTGATGCCCTGGGCGTGCTGGTTTTCAAAATTGTTCCAGATTTCGGGCATGACAAAACGCCCGCTAAACAGCAGTGCAACCGATACCCCAAGGGCCATCACCACCAGCAATACCCCGAACACCGGATATAATTTGCCGATTATTTTGTCAATGGGCACAAAGGTGGCAACGAAGTATTACAGCACCACAATCCAGAACCAGAAGGTGCTGCTCAGACGCTCCGGGGTGAGCATGGCAAGCAAATCGGCCGGCCCCTTTGTAAAGACCACGCCGCACATAATCAGCAATATCACCGAAAAAATCCGCATAATCAGGCGCATGGTTTTGCCCAGCTGATTGCCCACGATTTCGGACACACTGCAGCCTCCGCTGCGCATGGAAATCATGCCGATGCTGTAATCATGCACGCCGCCCGCAAAAATGCAGCCCAGCACAATCCACAGGTACACAATAGGCCCAAACAGTGCGCCGGACAGCGCGCCGAATATGGGCCCTGTGCCGGCGATATTGAGCAACTGAATCAAAAACACCTTCCAGGTGGGCATGGGGACATAGTCCACCCCGTCCTCCATGGAGATCGCCGGGGTTGTTCGCCCGTCCGGACCGAAGTTTTTTTCCGTGACCTTTCCGTAAACAACAAACCCCAGCACAAGCAATGCCGCTGCAGCCAAGAACGTTACCATACAAAACACCTTCCAGCCGAATTTACCCCTGCATTATACCCCTCTTGCCGCCCGGTGTCAATCAAAGAGCGCCGCATTTGGGGAAACGGCCGGCAGCATTTTTTGCCGTCAATTGGTTCATATTCCGAAAAATAATCGCAAAATGCTGCCTGCAACCGATCATTTCCCCTTTGGGGAAACGCTGATTTAATCGGTTTAGTCTTTTTTGAAAAATAATTACTCCCGGGGAGAGTCATTTGGCACAATTTTACCCTCTTAACTATGAAAAAACATGCCTTTTCAAGGGCGGGAGCCCCGCCGGCACGGGAGCCCCGCTGGCGTAGGGTCTGGGAAACCCCTTTCCCTCAAATAACAGTTGTGACCAGTGACAACCCCGTCTTCCATAAATTAAAATTATGCCTTTTCAAGGAAGGGGTCTGGGGAAAACTCGCTTTTCAGCATGAAAAGCGTGGTTTCCCCAGGAATAAATCAGCGTTTCCTTAGTTTTCCCATCAAAAAGCTCCTTCACCGAAGCAAAGGAGCATAGGTTTGTCCGTTTTATTGTATTTCAGCCCTTCAGTGCCATGAATATTTTGCTGCCCTTTGTGTCAAGATATTTCGTGAGCACTCCGCCTATGGCAGCAAACAGCAGTGTCCAGATGGCCAGATAGGTTTCTGCGTTCATCACGCCGCAGACCAGGAAATACAATCCGCCGAATGCGATGGCAACGCCCCAGCCGCCGAACAGACCAATGGTCACCGCACCGCCCTGCTTGATGGGATAAACCTCATTCGTCCACATCAGATTCGCCATCCGAACGCCCAGCACGGTATCAAACGCCGAGACAAAGAAGGTGAAGGCAAGGGGCAAAAGACAGATGAGCAATGTTTCCATGGCGGTCAGATCCGGCAAAATGATTGCACCGCAGACGGCCGCAAGCAGTGTGGGAATCGCCGACAAAAACAGCTGCAGGGACATCTTCGCCCGCAGGATGGTTTTGCCGGGAATCGGCATAGACTGCAAAATCCAAACGGCCTTTCCCTCCAGCGATACGGAGGGGGCGGCGATGTTAATCATGGCGGTCAGCATAAAAAGCACGCTGCAGAACAGTACCTGGGCAATGCCCGAAACCGAGCCGGAGAAGAGCGCAATGATGTCGGGCAAATCCCCGCGCTTGATCACCATCAGCACGCACAGGGCGGGAATCAGGATGATGCCAAGGCCGCAATTCAGCATATAGGTCGCATTGGAGGTGAAGCGCTTCATCTCCTTGGCCAGCACGGACTGGAAAAGGGTCTTTTGCCGGACAGTTTTTGCCTTGTAAACCTTTCGGGCACCCGTTCCTCCTGCGGTGGCGATGGCAATAAAGCTCTTGGACAATATGAGCCATGTCAGGGCAAAAAGCACGGCAGTGGCCGCCAGGAAAATGGCAGTGGCCGTCCAGTCACCCGCCCCGACGCTTCCCCATGTATACAGCCCATAGGCCGCCCCTTTAATGCTTTCGCCGATGGCGGTCGCCTGCGCAACCAGGTCGGTGACCATATTCTGCACCCGGCTGGAGAGCAGGTAATAGGCACCGAGAAATACCAGGGAAACGATAACGGTAATGATGCTCTTGTTTTTAAGCTTCTGACTGATTTTCGCCACAGCCCACCCAAGCAAACAGGTCAGCACCAGCACAAAAATCGAGGTCATGATAAACATCAGCAAGCCGCAGAGTATGACCGAAAGCGCTGCCTTGGTGATAATCCAGTGCACAATAAGCGCCGGCACCATGACAACGGCGGTATACAGCGTGCCCATGATCCAGACATTCATGATGCGCGCGCCGATGATGTCCCGCACCGGGATTGGCATGGACAAAAGCAGTTCATTATCCTTGGCCAGATACAGCCCGGCGTAGGTATTGAACACGCTGCCGAATGTTCCCAGCAAAAGGGCAACACCGCTCAGCACAAGGAAATAAAGCCAGTCCATCCCACTCTGCCACAGGGGGATACACATAGACACGGAAAGAAAGGTGAAAATAGTGCCCAGGCAACCGAAAACCAGCATAAAATAAAGCAGAAACATGCCGATAACGCCGGCCGGTGAGCGTTTTTTGTTCTTTTTTGCGTTATAGAAGTAGTTGCGGAAGGTTTCCATCAACTGCTTTTTCAATAATACCTTCAGCATTTATTCAGCCTCCAGTTCCAGGAAGACTTCCTCCAGACTGTCATCCCCCCGAACCTCTTCCATGGTACCCGAACGGATCAGGTGACCGTTTTTGATAATGGCGACCTTATCACAGAGCTTTTCTGCAACCTCCAGCACATGGGTGGAGAAGAAAATGGCTCCGCCGTTGTCACAGAAGGTGCGCATCATCAGCTTCAGCTCATGAGCGGCCTTGGGATCCAGCCCGACAAAGGGCTCGTCCATCATAATCAGCTTGGGCTCATGCATCCAGGCGGCCACAATGGCCAGCTTTTGCTTCATGCCGTGGGAATAGGTAGCAATGGGCTGAGCCAGATCCCCGGTAATGCCAAAGATATCGCTGTACTTCTGGATGCGCTCCTGCCGCACATCAGAGGGAACGCCGAAAATATCCGCAACAAAATTCAGGTAGCGGATGCCGGACATGAATTCATACAGGTCAGGGTTATCCGGAATGTAGGCAATCAGCTGCTTGCAGGCCAGGGGATTTTGGCGAACGCTCACCCCATTGACATAAATTTCGCCGCTGTCAAACTGCAGAATGCCGACAGCACTTTTCAATGTTGTTGTTTTGCCGGCACCGTTGTGCCCGATAAAGCCATAGATCTCGCCGGGCTGAATATGCAGGGAAAGATCATCCACGGCCTTTTTTGTGCCGTAGGTTTTGGTCAAATGGTCGATTTTAAGCATATAGAAGGTCCTTTCTGAATTAAACTTGCCGCCGGGGACGGATAGCCCGGCTCATCTATTGTATACTTTGCAGCATGAAATGTCAAACTGATTTTAAGAAATCGCCGGGTGATTCGGCGGCATTCCTTCATTAAAGCAGCAAGTCAGCGGTTGGGATACCAGAAAAGCAGCGTTTCGCCCCGCAGCTTGTTGACTGCTTCCACAAAGAAGAAATCTGCATAGGTCATGGTGATATGGATATTTTCCGTATCATGATACGCAGCGGTGCATTTTGTCAAAAGGGCGGGATCATCCAGCTGCCAGTTGATACAGCTTTGTTCCATGGCCTTGAGCATTTTCACCGCCGCATCAAAATAGAACCTTGCCTCGTTTTCCGGCACAAGCCTTGCAAGCTCCAATAGCCCGGAGGCTGCAATGGCGCCGGCTGCATTGTCCCGGAGATCGGGCTGGGCAGGCTGCCGGAAATCGCACCGGGGAATCCAGTCATCCGCCACCTGGCTGATGAAGTAATTGGCCACTTTTTTTGCGGTATCCAGATATTCCTGCTTGCCCGTATGCAGAAAGCTCAGCGCAAAGCCATACAATGCCCAGGCTTGTCCCCGGCTCCAGCTTGAGCCGGATTCGTATCCCTGTCCGCCGGGATTATCCAGAAATTCTCCCGTTTCCGGGTCAAAAATAACGATGTGATTGCAGCTCCCGTCCGGACGGACGAAGTAACGCATGGTTGTATCTGCATGATTCATAGCCATTTTCTTGAAATGCGGATCGCCTGTCATGTCACTGGCCCAGTACAGCAGATTCAGATTCATCATGCAGTCCACAATAGCCCAGCCGTATCGCCCTTCGTTCCATGCACGAAAAAAGCCGCAGGGGTTATACCGGCTGGCAAGCAAATAAGCGGCCAGCATGGTGCGGTCATAGGAATCCGCATTCTTTTCCAGGGCATACCTCACGCCCGACTGAATCAGCCACATGAACCCCACATCATGATGAGTATTTTTGAAATCCCGGAGGGCATCATCCAGCATGGCTTCCGCCCGGATTGCCTCATTCCGGTACAGCTCCCTGCCTGTAATCCGGTACATTTGCCACATGGTTGCGGGCCAGAAGCCGTTTGTCCACCA
>R18__coassemble_1312_pt1 | contig 40143 bp, 32 predicted proteins | sample R18__metabat2_high_PE_004 | metagenome-assembled genome bin R18
AGCCCCGCGGCGTTGCGTTTCATCCCCGGATTGAGCGGTCACCCAGCCTTTGGCGGTATTCTCTCGGGGTCATCCCCTCTATGCGTCGGAAGGCCTCGGTAAAGCGGGTGGTGGACGGGAAGCCCACCTCTGTGCTGATGCGGGCAATGCTGATTTGTCTGTCGGACAAAAGCGCACAGGCTCGCTGAATCCGGGTGGCGTTCAGAAAAGCAATCACGCTGAGTCCGGTTACTTCCTTGAATGTGTGGGACAGATAGTATTTGCTGATGAAGAAGCGGGCGCTCAGTTCATCCAGAGAATTGATGGTATCAAAATGCTGGCTGATGTATTCGGCAATCTCATACACCTTCTGATGCTTGCCCGAACAAAGCGCGCTCTGATCCGTGCCAAGCAAAAGAAAGCGCTGTATATTCAGCAGAATTTTGAATGTATTACAGGCAATTTCTTCCTCAAAGCCATAGGGCTTGTCGGTATTCAAATGATAAATTTCCTCAAACAGGGAACGAATGGGGGCGGAATAAGCGCTGTCTGGGGGGATGATAATGGCCGTGCGGCTTTGCAGATAATCAAAGGAAACCATCGGATAGGCGGCGGCCAGTTCGGAAAAGAAAGCCGGGTCAACCTCCAGCAGCATCCGTGCATGGCTGTGCTGCCCGGCGGCGGATGTTTTGTGAATGCGGTTGGAACAAACCACCATCACCGAGCCCTCGGTCAAATGATAGGTGCGGTTCTCCACAAAATATAACCTTTCGCCCTGGGTCAGATAGTAGATTTCCAAATCCCTGTGCACCTCATTGGAAACCAGATAGCAGCCTTCCCTTTTTTCCTGACGGAACTGAATGTAACGCATCGCAACCTCTCACCAAATCCACCTAATCTCAGCCATTCATGGCAATAACTTATTATAAAATGGAAAAATTGCTTTGTCAAACCTAAAAACGCCGTTTTATTGCTTTTCTGTGGCTGAAATTGTGAAACAGATCTGTTATGGAAGCTTGATTTCGAATGATTGAGCAATTTCAGCTTAAAATCATGGAAAAAAGAGCAAGAAACAGTAACCTTTTGGAGGAAAAATAGGGTATACTATGCACAGCGTTTATCCGCTGCTTTTTAGTGTGACTAAAGGAGGATGTCCTATGAAGATTGTAATCAGCAAAACCCCGGAATCTCTTGGTATGAGAGCGGCTGAGGAAACCGCTGCCCTGATCAAGGCAGGCATTGAAAAAGATGGCATTGCCCGGATTATTCTGTCCACGGGAGCCAGCCAGTTCACCACATTGGAGGCTTTGACCGCCCGCAATGATATCGACTGGCAAAAGGTTGAGATGTTCCATTTGGATGAGTATGTGAATCTGCCCATCACCCATCCTGCTTCCTTCCGCAAATATCTGCAGGAGCGTTTTGTGGACAAGACCGGCATTCGCATGGTGCATTTTGTGGACGGCACGAAGGAATGCATCGAGGTGCTGGGAAAGGAACTGGACAAGGCACCCATCCATGTCGGACTGATTGGCATCGGGCAAAACAGCCATATCGCCTTTAACGATCCGCCGGCCGACTTTGATACCCAGGATCCCTATCTGATCGTCAATCTGGATCCCGTTTGCCGGGGGCAGCAGGTGCATGAGGGCTGGTTTGCCACGGTGGACGATGTACCCGCCCAGGCAGTCAGCATGAGCGTATCCCGCATCATGAAGTGCGAGCATATCATTTCTGCCGTTCCCTATCCGGAAAAGGCGGAGGCCATCCGGAAGACCCTGAATTTCGCTTTGACAAATATGTATCCGGCTACCATGCTGAAGAATCATCCCAATTTCTCCCTGTATGTGGATCAGGATTCCGTTGCCAATGCCGATTTGAACCATGTGATCCCCGGTGAAAATCAGAATTCCTGGACAATGGAAGTATACAGCGATTGATAAAGTGAGGCGCTTTATGCCTGAGATGCTGCTGAACGGAATATGGGAAGCCGGCGATGACCGGCTTTATGACCGGAAGGTATCCGTACCGGGCATTGTCAACGACCCCAAAGCCTTTCAAAAAGGAAAATTGTGGCTGCGAAAGCGGATTATGCTGCCTTCGCAGCCCTTTTTGCGCACCTTTTTGCAACTGGGCGGGGCCCGGTTTTGCCCGGAAATTTATGTGAACGGCGTATTCTGCGCCCGATGTCAGGGAGGAATGGCGCCCGTTCAGATGGAATTGACCGGGTGCGCGCCGGGGCAGGAGATTACGCTGGAAATTGCGCTTGCCTCCCTGCCTGATGTACCAAGGTGGGATGCTTCCCGCATTCCCGAGGCGGATTGGTGGCGAACCAATGTATCAAGCGGTCTGTTTGGTGATGTGCGTCTGCGCTTTACGAGAGAGGGTGCCATCCTGAACCTGGTTCCCTGCCCGGATGCGGAAGGGCTGACACTGGCTGCAGAGGTGGATCTGCCTGAAAATTCGGCAGGCCAAATGCAGGCGTTTTTGTATGCGGATGGGGATCATCAGGAGATGCCCGCCGCGCAGAGCGATATCATTCCCTGCAAAAAGGGCAGAGTTTGCCTGCGTCTTGGCGGATTTACCCCTGCCCTTTGGGATGAAAATGCGGGCAATCGGTATACGGCCTGTGTGAAGCTGATTTTCGGGGAAACAAGCGATATACAGTATGCGACAGTGGGCTGGAGAAAGGTCGAAACGCAGGACAAGGAGCTGTTTTTGAACGGCCATCCCCTGCGTTTAAGGGGAACAAGCGTGGTCTGGCACCGCTTTTGCAGGGATCAGGAGGGTCAAGGGCTTGCCTTTGACCGGGAATGGTTTTGCAAGGCCGTACTGGACCGGATGCAGCAGGCAGGTGCCAATTTTTTGAGAATGCACCTGGGAACGCCCCCTGAATGGATCCTGGATGAATTGGACAAAAGAGGCATGATTTGCCAGATCGAATGGAGCTTTTTTCACGGAATGGAGGCATCAGAGGAAAGCCTGGTGCAGCAATGGAGAAGCCTGTTCATCCTTGCATCGCACCATCCGTGCGTGTGCATTGCTCAGCTGTGGAATGAAACAGAGGGGGAAAATCTGCAAAGGGCAATCCACGCCGTGGAGCAATTGAAAAAGGAACTGCCCCTGCCCCTGATTGACCATATCGACCTGTTGCCGCTGCACAAATACTGGTGGAGTCTGTTCGAAAATCTCAATTTGTCCTATGACTCCAGGGGCGATCTGCCCCTGCCGGCGATTGCCGATGAGTTCGGGGGCAATTATCTGGATGGGGAGGGCAATTTCGGGGGATATCCCGATGTGCCCGGGGCTTTTGAGCGCTTTTTGGGTAAGGAAGCAAATCAGGCAGAAAGATTGGAGTTTCAGGCCTTATCCAATGCCCGCATTGCCCAGTACTGGCGAAAGCTTGGCATTGCCGGGTTTGCCACCTTTTGCACCCTGTCATCCGCCGAGGACGGCAGCCATCATTATTTGGGAAGGCTGAAAGACAATATCCCAAAGCCGGTATGGGAATATTGCGCCGGCGTGTGGGCGGCGAAAACCGCTTTGGCGGATATCTGGGACAGAGCCTTTGTACGGGGGCAGATTCTGACCTTGCCCGTCGATTATTATAATGACACAAAGGATTGGGCAAATATCAAAGCCAGCGCAAATATATTGGACGAAGCGGGGCAGATTTTTGACAGCGTATCAACCGAAAAAGAATTGCCCCCGTGGGGAAGAGGCAGAAGCGATGTCCGGCTTTCCCTGCCCCAAACCGGGGAAAAAGCAACCATCTGCATAGTGACTGAATGGGGCAAAATGCTTTGGCCGATTCGCCTGTGCTCTGAAAAAAAGCCTGATATTTTGCAGCGCAAGCGTGTCAGACCTTTGACACAGGATGATGAGCTGATCGCCTTTTTGAAGGATCTGGATCTGCAGATTGTCCCGAAGGGGGAAGAATTTGATGTGCTGATTGCCTGCCCGCATGGGGCTGATCTGCTGCTTGATTCATTTGAAGAAGCGCAAATCAGAAAAGGGGCGGGAATGCTTGTTTTGCAGGCAGGGCCTGATTGGCTGGGAGAGGGCTATCTTTCGGACAAAAATCAGGTGCGTCAAGACGGGCAGACGACCTTTGACCGATGCCTGGTCAGCGCCAAATGGCCTTTTTCCATGACCATGCAGTATGAATTGCTGCCCGAAGCGGAAAGCTGTGTCCATCCGGCACCGGGCGGGGAAAAATTGTGGGAGGGTCTCCCCCATCAGGCGCTGCAGCTTTCAAACGGCTATCGGGGCGGACTCAATGTGTCGGCCTGCCGGATGAATGCGGCGGATGACAGCAAGGAAACCTGCCGCCAGCAATGGCTGGCACTTGGCATGGATGCAGATACCCTTTCGTCCCCCCGTGCGGTTGCCTATGAGCTATGCGGATTCTATTCCTTTTCATCCGAACCGAATGACGAAACGGCTGAAAGGCTGCGAAAAAAGGTGGACAGAATGCTGCAGGATGCGCCCTCCCTGGCAGAAAAAATCGGGGCGGAGCAAGCCCTGCGGATGATCAGGGTCGGAGAAAATCTAAGCAAGAAATCGGACAGCCATGCCTTTGTCCGTCCGCTCATGCTGTGCGGGGCAGGATTGAACCATGCGGCGGTACTGGAAATCCGTCCGGAGCAGTGCAAAGGCAGAATCATCGCCTCGAACCTGATTTGCATGCATCGTTTGCACCCAGGATATAGTCAGGAAGGGCGGTACGGCGGACGGTATGACCCGGAAATGCGCAGAATCACGGCGAATATGCTTTGTCTGCTGCTGAAGGAAAATCCTTGAAAATTGCCTTTTTTCTGCAAAAATATGCCGGATATTGCGGATTCGTCGAAACAGCCTTGCGCAAAAAGCCAAAAGAAAATATAATAGCATCAGCAAGTCCCCTAAAAACAAAGGAGGTATTTTTCAATGAAAAAGCTTGCGGCTCTGTTAATGGCTCTGGTGATGGTGCTGTCTGTGTGCTCCTTCGCCTCTGCAGAAGAACCCTTCGTTATCACCGTTACGGTTGCCTTCTATACGGAAGATCAGCCCGACGATGAGAACAACCCCATCGTGAAGTACATCGAGGAAGCGCTGAATGTGGACTTCCAGTTCAAGTGGGTGTCCTCCGGCTCCGCTGCCGAGACCTTCAACTATGACATGGCTTCCACCGAGCAGCCCATGATCTACGTGATCTCCTCCGGTGTTACCAGCAATGTCAACTACATCGATATGTGCCAGGAAGGCGCCTTCTGGGATCTGACCGATTATATCCAGGCTTCCGATCTGTTCCGTGAAGAGCTGACCACTCCTTCCTGCCTGGCTGCATCCTCTGTGGATGGCCGCAACTACCTCTTCCCCCTGATCACATCCGGCGCCCGTCTGGGTCTGCTGCATCGTCAGGACTGGCTGGAAAAGCTGGGTCTGGAAGAGCCCACCACCATCGAGACCTTCAAGGCCATGGTTGAAGCCTTCGCCACTCAGGATCCTGACGGCAACGGCATCAACGATACCATCGGCTTTGCCTACTGCGATGATGCGGACGAAGAAATCGACTATGCCGGTTTCAACACCATCGTGGCTTGGCTGGGCGGCCCCGTCAACTGGGGTCTGCAGGATGGCAAGCTCATGCCCTACTTCTTCTTTGATGAGTATTTTGAGGCCCTGGATCTGTTCAAGTGGATGTATGAAAACGGCTACATGAACAGCGACTTCGCCATCAATACCAACAAGCATGCCCCCGTGGCCAACAACGTGTCCGGCTCCATGTTCACCTCTGCCACCGCTGTTCTGTCCAACGACTATGATAACCTGAACAACATCGTGGGCGCAGGCAACTGGACTCTGGAAACCCAGCAGGAGCTGTACAAGGCTGACGGCACCCGCGTGATGAGCTCCACCGTGACCGCCGGCTCTCTGGGCGGCATCCTCATCCCCAAGTATTCCGTCAAGACCGAAGAAGAACTCCAGAAGATTCTGGACGTGTTCACCGCCATCCGCACTGAGGGCGAACTGGACAAGGTTCTGACCATCGGTATCGAAGGCATCCACTACACCGTGGAAAACGGCGAAATCGTTGTGACCGACGAACAGTCCACCCTGCTGGCCACCGATGCGCTGCCCATCGCCTCCATCGTTCCCCGCCGCATCGTTTCCAAGGACTACGGTGCTCCTCTCACCGAAAAGGCCAAGCTGAACAAGCAGGTCATGGAAAAGAACACCGAGAACGAACAGTATGCGACCGTCGACCTGAGCATGGGCTACATGGATACCGATACCCGCAACCTGCAGCTCTCGATCGCTACCATCATCTCTGACGCCCGCGTTCAGTATATGATGGGCAAGATCGACAAGGACGGCTTCATCGCCGCTCGTGACAACTGGCTGGCTCAGGGTGGTCAGGAAATCATCGACAGCGTGAATGCTGCCTATGCCGAAGCGAACAAGTAATTTTCCAGGATATAAATCCTGAAGCAATTGGCGCAGAGGGGCTGGAGCACCATGCTCCGGCCCCTCATGATTTTAATCCTTTTCGGTTGAAAGCAGCAAAAGCCGTGCTGTTTTCAACCGGGAATGACACCACCATTTCACCGGCTGAGGTTTGAGAAAGGATCGATGCCCATGTCAACTATATCTATCGGACGAAAACCCAAGGCAGGCGGGCTTTTCCGCAGGCTTTGGAAATACAGATGGTTGTATTTATTGCTTTTACCGGGGGCAGTGTATTATCTGATTTTTAATTTCGGTCCCCTCCCCTATTTGCGGATTGCGTTCCAAAAGTACTCGCCTCAGGCCGAGCTTTTGGGCAATTCCAGCGCATGGATGAGCCCGATTTTTCAGAATTTTATCGTATTCTTTCAAAGCAAGGATTTTCCCCGGCTGCTGGTCAATACGCTGTGGCTGGGTGTGCTGGGAACGGCCATAGGCTTTCCGATTCCCATTATTCTGGCGCTGATGCTCAATGAAATGCGCTCGGACAAGCTGAAGCGGGTGCTGCAGTCCTCCATGTACCTGCCTCACTTCATTTCCTGGGCAGTTATGGCCAGTATTGTGATGATGCTCATCGGCCCTGCCCCGAACGGGTTGGTCAACAGTATGCTCAAGGCAGCGGGCAAAAGCCAGATTCCGTTTTTGGAAAGCGAGGAATGGTTCCGCGCGGTGTATATCGTGGAGAACATCTGGAAGGAAGCCGGCTGGGGCACCATCATTTATCTCGCCGCCCTGTCCGGTGTGGATGAGCAGCTTTATGAGGCGGCCGCCATTGATGGTGCAGGGCGCTGGAAACAGCTGCTGCATGTGACGCTGCCGGCCATTTCCTCTACCATCGTTATTTCGCTGATTCTGAAGATGGGTTCCTTCCTGGATACAGGCTTTGACCAGATTTATCTGCTGCAGAATTCATTGAACCGGCAGGTTTCCGAGGTTTTCGACACCTATATTTACGATGTCGGCTTGCTGGGCAAGTATAAGCCTGCCAAGGGCATTTCAACCTACTCCTACGGAAGCGCCATCGGCATTGTCAAATCCATTGTATCGACTGCGCTTGTTCTGGGCACCAATGCCCTGTCCCATCTGGTCGGAGAGGAGGGACTGATGTAATGGCAAAGAAGAAAAAGATATTCACCGCAAAGATGAACCAGTCAACCGCCGGCAAGGTCTTTGATGTGTTCAACTACGTATTTCTGTGCCTGTTTACCGTTGTGATGATCGTTCCGCTGCTGTATGTGATTGTGGGCAGCTTTTCCTCCAGCGGCATGGTGCAAATGCAGTTTGGTGCATTCACGCTGGATGCCTATGATACCATCATTCATTCAAAGCGCACATTGACCTCCATTTGGAACAGTGTGGTGATCACCGTGGGCGGCACCGCCCTGAAAATCACCGTAACCACCATGACGGCCTATGTGCTGAGCAAGAATTTCCTGCCGGGGCGTAAGGTTTTCATGACAATTGTTATGTTCTTTATGCTGTTTTCCATCGGTCTTGTGCCCAACTATATCTTCGTGGCAAACAGTATGCATCTGAAGAACACCTACTGGGCGATCTGGCTGCCCTGCCTGATTTCCAGCTATAATTTGATTGTGATGATGAACTCCTTCAGGGCACTGCCTGCCAGCATTGAGGAATCCGCAAGGCTGGATGGATGCAATGATGCGCAAAGCTTTCTCCATATCGCCCTGCCCATGTCCACCGCCTCCATTGCCACCTTTACGCTGTTTTATGCGGTTGATTTGTGGAACGACTACATGAAGGCAACCATTTTCCTGGATAATGCGGATTTATGGCCCATTACCATATGGCTGCGTCAATATATCGTGTTGTCGACCACCAATATCCTGGATGAGGTCAGCGATTATGCCCGGCCCTGGATTCCCTCCCAGGCCCTCAAGTATGCGACCATCGTGGTGGGAACATTGCCTATCATTTGCCTGTATCCCTTTGTTCAGCGGTATTTCACCAAAGGCGTGCTGCTCGGCTCCATCAAGGGCTGAGGGAAGGAGATTCTATGAAGTTCGAAGAAAATAAGGTGTCCGATATTCAGATTGCCTATATCGGGGGCGGTTCCCGGGACTGGGCATGGTGCTTTATGCGGGATTTGGCATTGGAAGAACAAATGTCCGGCACAATCCGGCTGTATGATATCGACCGGGATGCCGCCCTGGCCAACGAAATCATCGGTAATCGTATTTCCGCTCGCCCCGAGGCCAAGGGAAAATGGCAATATCAAACGGTGGACAGCTTGCGTGATGCGATATCGGGAGCGGACTTCGTCGTGATTTCCATCTTGCCGGGCACCTTTGATGAAATGGAATCGGATGTGCATGCCCCGGAAAAGTATGGCGTGTATCAGGCGGTTGGCGATACGGTCGGGCCGGGCGGATGCGTGCGTACGCTGCGTACCCTGCCCATGTACATTCCCATTGCCCAGGCGATTCGCAATTATGCCCCTGATGCGTGGGTCATCAATTATACCAATCCCATGGCGCAGTGCGTTGGTATGCTGTATGATGTTTTCCCGGAAATCAAGGCCTTTGGCTGCTGTCACGGCGTGTTCCATGCGGAAGAATTGCTCTGCAGCGTGTTGAAGGAAAAGACCGGAATCATCGCCAAAAGGCAGGATTTGCGCTGCACGGTGACGGGGGTCAATCATTTTACCTGGATCACCGAGGCCTATTATAAAGAAATGAACCTGTTGCCCATGTTTACCGAATTTTGCAAAAAATATTGGGAAACAGGCTACAGCGAGGATGGCAATCAGGCCTGGCAAAGAGACAGCTTCAAGTGCGGTTATCGGGTGCTGATGGATTTGTTCCTGCGCTATGGCGCCATTGCCACCTCGGGGGATCGCCATGTGGCGGAGTTTTTGCCGGGCTGGTATCTGAAGGATCCAAAGACCGTCAAAGAATGGTGCTTTGACCTGACCAGTGTCAAGTGGCGCAAACAGGATTTACAGGAGCGGCTGGCTCGCAGTGAACGGCTGCGCTCCGGGGAAGAGCAAATGGAGATGACCCCCTCGGGTGAGGAGGGGCATCTGATGATGAAGGCACTGCTTGGTCTTGGAGACATGGTCACCAATGTCAATTTGCCCAATGCAGGTCAGGTGGGCAATTTGCCCAGGGGCGCAGTGGTGGAAACCAATGCCTATTTCACCGGGGCGGGTATTCAGCCCATTTTTGCCGGGAATTTGCCGGATGGCATCCTTGGGCTGGTGATGCCTCATGCATTGAATCAGCTCGCCATACGCAAGGCCGTGCATACAGGGAACAAGGAATTGGCGTTCCAGGCTTTTATGAACGAGCCCTTGATGCATTCGGTCAATCCTTGGGATGGACGGACGCTGTTTGAGGAAATGCTGAAAAATACTTCGGCTTATTTGCCGGAAGCTTTCAGGGGGTGAAATGTGGACGAGATCAAGCGGATTTTTCTGGATACGGATATCGGGCCGGACTGCGATGATGCAGCGGCAGTTGCACTGTCCGTTATTTTCTGCCGTCAGTTCGGAAAAAAGCTGATCGGCGTAACCCATTGCACATCCAGCCCCTGGGGCGTGGGTGCGATCAATGCGATTCTGGATTGGTACGGAGCAAAAAATATTCCCGTGGGCACCATGTCCCGCAAGGGCTTCCTGGATGAAGAGGAAAACATGACCTATAACCGGGAATTAGCGCTCAGCGTTCCTGCTGAAAAGCGTATTGCGCCCGATGCGGTTCAGGTAATGCGCAAAGCATTGCAGGATTCTCCCGACGGCAGTGTGGATATTGTCGGCATCGGCCCCTTTGGCAACCTGGCTGACCTGATTTCGGATGAGGAGGGAAGAACCCTCGTTCAGCAAAAGGTGCGCCGGCTGATCATTATGGCGGGAGATTTTGCCGAGGGCTGTGATGAGCCCCAGTGGAATATCGAAATGGATATTCCCGCCGGGCGGAAGGTCGTGGATGAATGGCCCGGGGATGTGCTGTTCTGCGGCTATGAGGTGGGCAAGGATGTGATTGCGCTTGCCGAACCCACCGGCTTGAAGGACGATAATCCCGTGCGGATTGCCTATCTGCGCTATCGCAAGGGGCAGGGACGGAGCAGCTGGGATCTGTGCAGCGTACAATATACAGTGGACGAGAATTGTCCTTTTTATAGCCTGTCAGAGCCGGGGCGCGTGACGCTGGACGACCGGGCAGTGTCGCACTTTACCCCGGCAGAGGGCGGCAACCACTATCTGATTAAAAAAATCGTTCCGCCCGATGTCATCGCAAGGTTCTTTGAACAGACCCTGCTTCAGGCAGAGCCGTAAAGAGCGTTTCTGTGGATTGCTCCTTGGCGTGCTATCATTTCAAACACAAATAAGCCTTGACTTGCATGATCATGTCTGCAGTCAAGGCTTATTTGATTGCTGATTTTTACTCAAAGGCTTCCCAGGCCACACGATCCAGGGAATACATATCGCCGGGACGGCTTTCCCGCCCGATCCACCGCCCGGATGTGAAATCGGGCACGGGAACAGGCATGGAACCCATGGCAATGCTTTGCTCAGACAGGCAGGTAACGGCCATCCAGGAGGCCGCATCATACACATCAATGGGGAAGGGCTTCTGCTGCTGAATGGACTCAAAGAAGGCCCTCAGCACCAGATAATCCATGCCCCCGTGGCCGCCGCGCAGACCATATTCCCGATACTCTTTCCACAGGGGATGCTCGTATTTGGCAAGTATTTCCCTGTCATCATCCCAGCAATGCTTCCGGGCGCACTGATCCTCCAGATAAATCTGATGCCCCTCTTCTTCCCACACGCCCTTTGTTCCCTGAACAGAACCATCCCTGGAATACGGGCGGGGCAGGGTGCAGTCATGGGTCAGAAGAATGGTTTCGCCGTGAGCACACTTGATCATGGTGGTCACCACATCCCCCTCGGCAAACCTTGCCTGCTGCAGCCAGGGCGCATCCGGTCGATTCCGGGCAAGCCATTCATGCTCGCCAACCGCCTTGCTGGCCATGGATACCAGCATGGTCATGCGGTTGCCCCGGTTGATGTTCAGATATTCCGCAATAGGTCCAAGCTCGTGAGTGGGATAAAGCTCCCCGTTTCGGTTCAGAAAATGGTTCTGGCGGTAATGCCGGTTAATGTCCCCTTCGCCGATCTCATCCCGCAAATCATGCCGATATCCGCCGGTGCAATGCACGATTTCACCGAAAAGCCCTTCCCGGATCATCCGCAGAAGCGCCATTTCCACATCATTATAGCAGCAGTTTTCCAGCAGCATCATGGGCACGCCCGTTTTTTCAAAGGTATGAACCAGTTCCCAGCATTCCTCCAGGGAGGCGGCTCCCCCCACCTCGCTGCCGGGAATTTTGCCGTTCTTCATGGCATCAATGCAGATTTCAATATGGGTCTGCCAGCTGGTCATCACAAGAACGGCCTCCACCTGCGGCATACGGTTTACCGCATGATAATCCGTCGTGCCAAAGGGGCGGATTCCCCTTTCCTTTTCCACACAATCCTGGGCATTTTGGATGCGGTCCTCATACACATCGCACAGCGCCACAATGTCCACATCCTCCATGGACAAAAGCAAATTCATCTGCCCCATGCCTCTGCAGCCAAGGCCGATCACCCCCAGGCCGATTTTGCGGCCGGGTACTCCAAGCTTCATCAATTCACCTTATTTCTCCTGAGATTTTTCGCAAAAAGAACGGGGAATGCAAATTCCAAACCGTTTTTTAAAGAATGGGTTCCTCAAATGCCGTCATATTGCAATTGAAATCCTCCGCTTCATGAATCTTGAGGCCGAAATTTCCCTTTCATTATAGTCAGTTTCAAATCAAATGTCAAGGCGATAGAAGCGCTGGCTAAAAAAATTGCCCAAGCCGGGAGCATTTACCGCTTTCGGCTCGTTTTATGTATGAACACACCACAAGGAGGTATGTCTTATGAAGAAATTGATTTCAATCCTGACCGCACTGGTTATGCTCGTAGCCTTTGCCATCGCCGAAGAAACACCCGAATCGGCTTCTCCCGCCGGAATTTCCGATCTTGCCGTGGAAGGCGGCAAACTGATCGGTGCCTATTACCACTGCAGCGGTGATGAATACGGCAATATCTTTTCTGCCGGTATCGACTGGGCAGAGGACGATCCGCTGGTTCTGACTGTTCAGGAAAGGGATTCCCGCGGCGATCCCCTGACCGTCAGCAAATATAGGGCGGAATCCGATTCTCTGACCCGAATCGCCGCAATCGTCAATGAGCATCACATGGTGTCCTGGTGCGAACGGGAGGATGTTATCATGGTCTGCGATGCGGCGTATCCCCAGCTGTGCCTGGTGATTGAGATGGATGACGGGGGCATCGTCAATGTAGCCATCAGCGGCTATATTGAGCTGACCGATGAAGAAGAAGAAGCCTGGAAAGCTGTAAAGGAAATCATCCTGGAAGGCAAAAGCGGTGAGCTCATCGAGACCTACCAGATCGAAGACGAATGACAATGAACTCGAAGCAAAAGGCGCCGCGGCCATGCGGCGTCTTTCTTTTTATACACATTCAGGGCGCAAACAGGCAAATCGCACGCCAGGAGGATTACGCCTTCCCATGACCGGTGATTCCCTTAAGCACGACCTGCGCGAGGTTCTGGGACTGCTTCTGGTAGGGTTTCCCCCCAAGCAGCAGTTCTTCTACTTTCAGCCTTCCCAGTTCTTCCTTTGCAAGCAGATAGGGATTTTCGGACAAAATAACCATGTCCGCAATCTTTCCGGCCTCCAGACTGCCCCTTTCCTTTTCATCAAAGGTGGCATAGCATCCATTATAGGTGCACATCCTGAGCGCCTGCTGAATGCTGACGGACTGGCTGGGATTGGAGTGATTAACGGCCTTTCTCAGCCATACCAGCGGGTCGGGATCGGTACAGGGGCCGTCGCTCCCGAAGGACACCATCACCCCGCGGTCTGCAAAGTCCTTCACCGGGTTCAATGCGCTGTTTCGCGCTTCTCCCAACAGCGCCTGTGTATATTCGGGCGGTTCCTGACGCCAGTTATCAAAGGCAATCTGCATGGGGAGCTGCACATGGTATTTTTGGCAAATCTCCATCCCCTCTTTTGTGGGAAGGCAGGCATGAATAATCCCGTGGCGGTGATCCTGTCGCGGAGTATCATCCAAAGCGGCCTTCAGCGCCCGGGCGGCCTGATCAAAGGCCCGATCCCCTATGGCATGCATTTCGATTTGCAATCCCAGACGGTTGGCCTGTTTGCAGAATTCAATCACCTTTTCATCACTGTAATACAATACGCCCTGGTTTTGCTGATTATTGCAATAAGGCTCCAGCATGGCAGCATCCTGAGAACCAAAGCAGCCATCCAGCGCGCACTGGAAACAGCCGCCGATTCGGGGCAAGCCCCGTCCCGTGGCGATCTTAGGATTCAGGCTCTGGGGAAACACCCGAATCTGAAAGCCGCTCTGGCAGCTTTTTGCGAACCAGGTTTCAATGCTGATGTCCAGATTCAGCGGAAACCCCACTCCGCTCACCGTGTGAATCATGCCAATGCCCTTTTGCGCCTCATAATCCACGGCCAATTGCATATTGCGGATGAGCTTGGGGACGCTGATGGAGTTGGTTACATAGTCAGATACCCCAAAGAAGGCCTCCTGATTCATTTCTCCGCTGTCCGGATGATAGCCTCTCATCCCTTCGACCTTGCGCTTGACCTTGGCCAGCAGGGCGGAATTGACGATACAGGCATGACCGTCGTACTTCACCATGAAAAACGGCCGCCCTTCCGTTACCCTGTCCAGTTCCTCCCTGGTTACCAGGCTATTTTCTTTTACCGAGTACGGGGAAGCGCCAAAGGCAATGAGCAAGCTGTCCTTGCTTTTTTTCGTAAATTCCCTCACCATTTCCAAAATTTGCCGGTTTGATGTGGCTTCCATAACATTCAGCCCGGCGTTGAAAAGAGAGAACGAGGCGAAATGCTGGTGGGTATCCACGAAGGACGGAATGAGCGCCCTTTGGCCGAGCTCGACCCTTTCGGCGTTTTGATATTTTTCGGGAAGCGCCTGCCCGGTAAAGAGAATTTTCCCCTCATCCTCCACCAGATAAGAAACCACCTGATCCTTCGCATCCACCGTCAATATATCACCATGATAAATCTTCATATTGCATTCCTTTCCTGCGCATCGCATATTGGGTGTATTGATTCATCTAACCGCTCAAGGGTATTTTAGCATAAAAAAAGCCAGCCGTCAAATAAAAATTGATCAAAAAAGGGCAGATTGCGAATCAAGCAATCTGTCCTGAAATGTATACCGTCAGAAAAATCAATCGATATTCACGACCCGCAGAGGATCCACGCCGACAGTCTGTCCATCGATCTCATAATAGACGACATCGCAAACAACTGTTGCGCCGATCTTTGCAGCATAGGCAAAAACGGGCTTGGTCACTGCGCTGACCGAACGCTGAAGCCAGGCAATATCATCGTAGGGCGTAGCCTGTGCCGTTCTCACCAGGGCTTTAACCTTGGCATTGGCACTCTTGACCATCGCCTTCAATGTGGCTGTCTGAGCTGCCTTAACCGTATTCTCTACTGCCTCTGTGCAGGCATTGGCACTGAAACACACGCTGAAGATCAAAGCGAAAGCCAGCAGAATACTGAAAAACTTCTTCATGAAACAACCTCCATTGGCATCAGATGTTCGTGCAACAGGGAGCAAGGAAACGATCAGCAAAGCATCAAACCGCTTCGGTAATCAGTCAATCAATGACTACATAGGAATTGTAACCGATTTGTGACCATTTGTCAAGAGGAAAAACTCAGAATTTGATAATTTTTTTCTCAAAATTCTTTACGATGTAACTGGGAATCAAAACGGGGCGATCGTAAAGCTGCATTCGATATGAGCCGGAACCTCATAGCATTTGGCAATTTGCGGTCCGCAGGAGGCAGAGCCGCAGCCCTGCATGGCGCAATCGATGCACAAAACAGTCATCTGATTCTCTTCCAGCTCATCATCATGAGGCGTATCCGTCAATTCCTCCTGGGTATAGGGCAGGGCGGAGAAGGAGAAATGCTCTCCCGCTACGCTGAAGGAATGCTCACCATCCGAGAGAATAACCGCCTTGGCCGCATAATGGCTGCCCGATTCCTGCGGGCGCAGGGGATGATTATATTGCTCGTACACAGACTGCTTGAACCATCCCTGCCAGCTTGCACGGTGGGCATCGCAGTAGCTTTCGAAGGGACCGTACGCAAAATAATTCAGCTGGTCATACCCCTTGGGCAGCATCAGCCGGATTCCGACTCTGGGCAGCGGGATAATCTGAGCATCCCGATCCAGCAGAATTTTGCAGGAGATTTTGCCGTCCGCATCCACGGTCCACTCAACCTGTCCCCGCAAAAGGGGGCGCATGGAGGTTGACTGGATATGCACACGGGTTCTGATGAAAATCTGGCCGTCCGCTTCCTCTGTCGTTGTATCAAAGCCCCGGGAAGAGCTATACCGCAGGAAATGCTCCTTCCAGCTGTCTGTCAGCCTCCGGTCATTGTCCATCGGAGCCCGGAATACATTGAACGCCATGGGTGCCAGCAGCAGATTTTCCCCATGCGCCACCATTTCGGAGAAAAGCCCGGTCATGGTATCATAACGATAGGAAAAATCGTCCCCGGATATACCGATATACCGGGCATTTTCCTGCTCGGCCACCAAATGACTGCCCCGCACCTCAGGGAAAGCGAACCCGCAGGGCGGAGTGCCGGCCTGATCCGTGCCCAGAATATGCCCCTTGGAAGCCCAGGGCGTATCGATATCCTGAACCAGAGAAATGGTCAATGCCGCACCGGGGCATTTGGGAATATCAAAGGTTTTGACGCTCCGCGGCGGAATATCCACATCGGTCAGGGTAAACAGCGTATCTTCCTCATCATTCTCGCTGTCCAGGAAGCCCTCGATATGCAGCAAAGAGGCGGGCGAGCTGAAATCCAGATAATTTTTGAGGGTCAGCTTGCCGTTTGCCACATCGGCATTGACAATCCGCACGGGGCGGCACACATTCTTATACTCATACAGACCGGTGGTCGGCGTACGGTCGGAGGCCACCAGCCCATCGGCACAGAAATTGCCGTCATGCTCGTATTCGCCGAAGTCTCCGCCATAGCGATAGCAGGGAACGCCCTCCGCATTATCACCCACATAGGGGGCATGATTGCACCATTCCCACACAAAAGCGCCGCAGATTCTCTCTTCCTTGTCGAAAATCCGGAAATAGTCCTCCAAATCTCCGGGGCCGTTGCCCATGGCATGACAATATTCGCAGTAGATATAGGGCTTGCAAATGGTATGCTCCTTAAAATAGCGCTGCAAATCCTCCACAGAAGCATACATTCTGCTATACAAATCCAAATCCGTTTTGTTAATCTCCACACCGGCGGGCGGGAAGGAAGCACGCTCATAGTGGGTCAGGCGGGAGGGATCGTACTGCTTTGTCCAGTGCAGCATTTCATCAAAGTTAGCGCCATGCCCCGATTCGTTGCCCATAGACCAGATAACAACACAGGCAAAGTTCTTATCCCGCATAACAAGCCGCTGAGCACGGTCCAGCATAGCCTGTCCAAAGGACGAATCACGGGCCAGCAGGTTATACTTTTCGTTATGGTCGCCGCCCTTGGCCTGTTCCACCACGCCATGGCACTCCAAATCCGTCTCATCCAGCACATAAATGCCGAGCTTTTCGCATAATTCATAGAAATAAACGGGCTGCGGATAGTGGCTTGTCCGGACGGCATTGATATTAAAGCGCTTCATCATGAGCAAATCCCGCCGGATATGCTCCCTGGGGGTATAAGCGCCGGTGGTAGCCGAGGATTCATGCAGATTAACGCCCCGGAACCGGACGGGCTTGCCGTTCAGCAGCACAACCTCGTTTTTGATTTCAATTTTTCTGAAGCCCACTGCCCGCTCGAATTTTTCGTTTCCGCATTCGACAACGAGTCTGTAAAGAGAAGGCGTTTCGGCTGTCCACAGCTTTGGATTGGGAATGAATGCGCTGATGAGGCCGCATTCCGCATGATCGCAGGCAACAATCTGCCCTGCCTCATCATAAAGGGTGCATTTTGTTTCGGAGATCTCATCGGAATAGTCAAAGGAAACCCGTAATTCGGCCTGATCAAACTCATCATTCAGCTCTGTTTTCACCGTGAAGTCCGTGATATACTGCTTGTCACGCTTGACCAGATAGACATCCCGGAACAATCCGCTGTAGCGGAACTTATCCTGATCCTCCAGGTAGGTTCCAAGGCACCATTTGACAACCAATGCGCAAATGGTATTTTGACCATTTTGCAAAGCATCCGTCACATCAAATTCCTTATGCGCATGGGCAACCTGACCGAATCCGATCATTTTGCCATTGACATACAGAAATACGCAGCTGTCTGCCCCTTCGAAGGTCAGCTGATAAACGGCATCCTCCTCTTTTTCCAGCTCGAATGTACGCCGGTAAAGCCCGCAGGGATTATCCGCAGGCACATAAGGCGGATCATAGGGAATGGGATAGCGCACATTGGTATACTGGAAATAATCATATCCCTGAAACTGCCATACGCTGGGCACGGGAATGGTTGCATTCAGCTGCTCGCCGAAGGGATCGAAGTCCTCAGGCAGGTCATTGACGGAATGATAATACTGAAATTGCCACTGGCCGTTCAGCAAAAGAAAGCGGCTGCTTTCCTCACGCTGCTTATCCTTTGTTTCCTCATTCCTGTCAAAAGGAATGAAATAAGCGTGGGGCGCATTCTCGCCCTCATGCTGCAGATCCAGGTTCTCCAGATAATGGGAAAAATCCATACCAAGCACCTCCTTGCAGGATTAAATATGTAATTGACCGAGCACATGCCCGATGGACTGACGAATGATGAGGGTTGCCATGTGATCCTTGGGGGTTTCCGTTTTATTGATCAAAACAAGCTCATTCCCCCGGTATAAATCCAGAAAGCCCGCTGCGGGATAGACGCTCAGCGATGTGCCGCCGACAATCAACAAATCAGCCCGGGAAATTTCCCTGACCGCATCCGATATGACCTCTTCATCCAGGCTTTCCTCATAAAGCACCACATCGGGCTTGACAATACCGCCGCAAGTGCAGTGGGGAACGGAGGTTGAATTGCGGACAAAATCCTCGCTGTAAAACCGTCCGCACCTGATACAATGGTTGCGCTTGACCGAGCCATGCAGTTCGCACACATGCCGGCTGCCCGCTGCTTGATGCAGCCCGTCAATATTTTGGGTTACAACGGCAGAAAGCTTGCCCTTTTTCTCCATTTCGGCCAATTTATTGTGCGCCGCATTAGGCTGCGCATCCGGGCACAGCATTTTTGCCCGGTAAAAGCGGAAAAATTCCTCTGTATGCCGGATGAAAAAGGAGTGGGACAGGATCACCTCAGGGGGATAATCATATTGCTGATGGTACAATCCATCCACACTGCGAAAGTCCGGTATGCCGCTTTCCGTGGATACGCCTGCCCCGCCAAAGAACACAATGTGCCTGGCCTGATCAACCAATTGCTGCAAATCGCCCGGCATCTGATTACCCCCCAATCCTTGAAAAGCCGTACATCCCGATGGCGGCTGCAACGGATAAATTCAGAGAATCGATTTCATGGGAATGGGAAATACGAATGGGACAGCCAAACCCGGAAAATTCAGGGGGCAATCCGGCGCCCTCATTGCCGAAAATCAGCGTAAAGGGAGCTTTTGCACGGGCCATGCCCTCCTCCAGCGTGATTGACCCGTCCAGCATAAAGGGGAAAAGCATATGCCCGGGATACTGGCTTTGATAATCGGCAAAATCGGAATATTCATGAATGCGCAGGGAAAAGAAGGCGCCCATCGAGGAGCGGATGACATGCGGAGAAAAAACATCCACCGAGGGAGTGATGACGGCGATATCCCGGAATCCAAGCCCAAGGGCCGTGCGCAGAATGGTTCCCATGTTGCCCGAATCCGCCGGATGATGCAGAACAATATGCCTGTCCCCTGTTAAATCGGACTGTTTTTTTTCAAACACGGCGGCCGCAAAACAGTTTTCCTTGCCGGACAATCTCCCCAGAGCCTTATCCGCAATCTCCACCCGAATATGGTGCTGATCGCACAGCGCCCTCAATTTTTCGGCACCCTCCGAGCCCTCTGCCTTGGATGACAAAAGCAGCCGGCGGACGGACTCCGGCTTTTTCAGCAATGCTTCCATGGACGGAAATACCCCGGGGGCATAGGAATAATCAAGCTCGCGGCTATAGGCTTCCAATGCAGGCATACTTTTCCCTCATCTCTTTTGCAACATTTTTTTCAGCAGACCGATGGCTGCTTGCTTCCCGGTCAGACCGATTTCCCCCACCGGCCCTGCGCAGGAGGGGCATCCCGCCTCGCAGGAACAGCCCTGGGCAATATGCAGAGCATCTGCCAGAAGCAAATCCCACATGCGGCAGGCTTTTTCGGCCAATCCCACGCCGCCGGGACAGTTATCATACAGAATCAGCGTAGGGCTTTGGGTAAAGGGACACTTGACCTGATAAATCACTGCAATATCCCGAAGAGAACACATCAGGGAAAGGGGGGCAGCGATGCGCAAAAGGTTGGCAATGCCCAGCATTCCCCCCTGCAAATCGTCCTTTGTATACTGCGAGGCGATTGCATCGTCCAGCACATAGCACACGGCATTGGTATGCATTTCCGTTTCAGGCAGCATAACCGGCCCATAGCCCACATTTTCGCCGGTATCAAAGCGCATTTTTTTGAACATGCGCACAAGGGCCGTTACCCGCACCTCGCAAAGCCAGAGGGAATCCCTCTTTTCAAGCAAATCAAGCAGCCCGAGATTGACATTCAGGTCAGCATCCGTATAATAATCCGAATCCACCTTGCGGATGAAGGCCTTGCAGGCATCAAAATCCAGCTTCTCAACCTGATAGGTAGTGCCTTCATGCATGTAAATGGCGTTGTCATGCAGCAGCATGGGGGCGGTAAAGCGATCCATCTCCCCGACCATCCGGGGGGAGGCCGGGTTCGTGATATCCATAATGGTGAAATTTTCGGTCATTGTGCTGCGCAGACCGATTTCGCTGGCAGGGAAATCCTCACTGGCCCAGTGATAAACGCCCCCCGATAAATGCAAAATTTCCTCTTCATTCAGATAGCCCAGCATTTCCTGAACGCCCGATGCATTGCCGAATGCTTCATTCTCCTTGAAGGGCAGTTCATAGGCGGCGCACTTCAGATGATTCAGCAAAATATACAAATTATCCGGGTTCAGCAAGGCATTTTCCGGGCTTTGGGCAAAGAAATATTCCGGATGGCTGACAATGAACTGATCCAGGGCATTGCCGGTTGCAACAAGAATCACCAGGCTTGTGCCCTGTCTGCGCCCGGCACGCCCGGCCTGCTGCAGGGTGGATGCAATAGTGCCCGGATATCCGCACATAACACAGGCATCCAAAGAACCAATATCAATCCCCAGTTCCAGCGCATTGGTCGAAATCACCGTATCGATATCGCCCTTGCGCAAGCCCTGCTCAATTTCCCGCCTTTGGGTCGGGAGATAGCCGCTCCGGTATCCCCTGACCCGCCCCGAATTGCCCAGGGTATCGCTGACCTGTTCCTTCAGCTGCCTGGTCAGCACCTCGACCTGCAGGCGTGTCTTGCAAAAAACGATGCTTTGCAAACCGCTTTTAAGCAAGTAGGATGAGATTTTTTTGGTTTCCTGCAGGGCACTGCGCCGGATTCCCAATTGCCGGTTAACCACGGGGGGATTATAAAAGATGAAATGCCTTTCCCCCCTTGGGGCGCCGTTCTCGTCAATCAGGCAAACAGGCCGTCCGATCAGGGTTTGAGCCAATTCACCCGGATTTTTCACCGTTGCCGAGCACAAAATAAACTGAGGCTTGGAGCCGTAAAATTCACAAAGCCGCAGCAGTCTGCGCAAAACATTGGCCAGATTGGAGCCGAATATGCCCCGGTAGGTATGAATTTCATCAATCACGATGTATTTCAGATTTTCAAACAGCTTGACCCACCCGGTATGATGGGGTAGAATGCCCGAATGCAGCATATCCGGGTTGGTCACCACCACATGGCCGGCCTGGCGGACAGCCCGTCTGGCGGCAGCAGGCGTATCCCCGTCATAGGTATAGGTCTTGATGTCCTCCCCCATCAGCTCAATCAGCTCATATAATTCGCTGACCTGATCAGCGCTCAGAGCCTTTGTGGGAAACAAATACAGCGCTCTGGCGTCTGGATTTTCCATGATCGCATTCAAAACAGGCAGGTTATAGCAAATGGTTTTCCCCGAGGCGGTCGGGGTCACCACCACCACATCGTGTCCTGACTGAATTTCCGAAAAAGCCCTTGCCTGATGGGTGTAGAGGCTGTGAATTCCGTGTTTGGAAAGTGCCTCAATGATTTTGGGATGGAGTGAATCCGGAAAGGGCGAAAGGCACGCAGACTGAGCCGGGAGGGTATGCCACGCAGTCACGCAGCGCATGAATGCCTCATTCGCCTTTAATTGGGGCACAAGCTGTTCCGGTGTCATGTAATCGCCTCCTCACGGAATCAATGAGATTTTTTGCGCATCCTGCACCGCTTCCAGCTGGGCGGGAAGGGGCAAATCATCCAGGGAAGACAGCCCAAAGTGGCTCAAAAATTTGTCTGTCGTTCCGTATAAAATGGGACGACCCACCACATCCTTGCGCCCCACATCCTCGATCAACCCTTTTTTAATCAGGGATTGCACGGAATAATCGCATTTCACACCCCGAACCTGCTCAATCTCCATTTTCGTGACCGGCTGGCGATAGGCCACAACGGCCAGCGTTTCCAGTGCCGACTGGGACAGGCTCTGCTTGCGGATGGGCTGAAGCAGCAATTCAATATAGGGCGCATACTCCGGGCGGGTACAAAGCTGCACATGCTCCCCGAACCGTTTGAGGCGAAGCCCACGCCTGGCGTGATCCAGACTGCCCTCCAGCTGAATCAAAGCCTGATTGAGCAAATCCGGCTCCACATCAAGCGCCCTCTGCAAATCCTGCAAAGCAACCGGTTCGCCGGCAACAAAAAGGGCTGCCTCGATCACCGCCATGATTTCCTTTACATCTGTCATGTATCCAGTTCCTCTTTTTCCCCTGATTGATCATCCTTTTCCGGGCTGCGGGCAGAAAGGGTGATGTCGCCGTAAATGCCGCTTTGTGAGGCTGATATTTTGCCCAGCTTCAGCAATTCCAATACAGCCAGAAAATTGGTGACAACCTCGTCCCTTGAGGGCATTTCATGCAGCAAATCCAGAAATGAAACAGGCCCGGTGCGCACCTTGCGCAGGATGCCCGCCATGCACCCGGGAATGGAATATTCGTCCCGGACGATGCGCCCAAGGGGGCGGCCGTGCTCCTCCCCTGAATCATCCTGGGCTCTTGCAAATATCCTGGCAAAGGCTTCCATCAGCCCTTCCATGGTCAGGTTCTTCAGCTCAAACTGGGGAGGGGGCAGGGGAAATTCGTCCGGCAGCTTCTCAAACATCTGCGCCGCTGCCCGTTCAAATTGCACCATATCAATCGCAAGGGTCTTCAGTGCCTGATATTCCTCCAGCCTCCGGATCAGCTCCTTCTCCGGATCCTCCTCCTCGCCTGTTTCCTCCTTCTGTTTGGGCAGCAGGGCACGGGATTTAATTTCAAGCAGGGTCGCCGCCATGGCAAGAAAGCCGCTGGCGTCATCCATATCCAAATCAGGCGCATTTTCCACAAAGGAGATATACTGCTGTGTTACCTCGGATACAAATATATCCTTGATATCAACCTTTGCTTTGCCGATCAGAAACAAAAGCAAATCCAGCGGCCCTTCAAATTGGCTCAGATGCAGGCTAAAGGTCATAGGTCTCCCCCATCAGAAGAAAATCGCTTGAAGCAGGTCACACACACCGCCGTCAACAAAGGAAATAATCGTGCTCATCTAGCCCGTAATCCAGCTTGTGCAGAAGCATACGACAAGCAGCGCAATTTTCAGCCATCTCATGACCTCCCCGGAGGGATGAAACCGTCCCTTCAGAATCAAATCATTCACAACATGGTAGCCGTCCAGCGGCGGAATGGGGAGCAGATTAAAAACAGCCAGCGAGATGTTGATAGATGCAAGATACTCCAAAATCTTGCCAATGGCCTGAATCACGCTTCCATAGCCAAAGGCCGCATACAGTCCAAAAAACAACACCCTGGCGCACAGATACAGGATCAAATTGGCCGTTATGCCGGCCAGGGAAACCAGCACATCATCCCGGCGGAACTTCCGGAAATTCCGGGGATTGACCGGAACGGGCTTGGCCCAGCCAAAGCCAAAGAAAATCATGCACACCGTTCCAAAGGGATCTAAATGCTTCAACGGATTAAAGGACAGCCTCCCAAACATCTGAGCCGTCGGGTCGCCGCACTTTTTGGCCACATAGCCATGAGCCACCTCATGGCAAATCAAGGAAAACAGTATTGCCCAGATTTTCAGCAGAAAGAAAATCGGATCACTGGTCAGTTCGCTAACCACTTCGGAAAGTCTTGATAACATACGCTCCTCCCACAGGGATAAATGCTGCAATGGTCAGCTCAGGATGAATATTTTGCCAGGGCAGCAAACAAGTTCTTCAGGTCGATGGGCTTGGCGATATGGTCATTCATCCCGGCCCGAAGGGAGGCTTCCTTGTCCTCCGCAAATGCATTGGCCGAAAGGGCGATAATCGGAATCCGGCTTCCGTCCTGGAGAGAGCGGATGGCCTGGGTCGCCTCATAGCCGTTCATGACCGGCATCTGAATATCCATGAGAATAAAATCATAGTATTCGATGCCCTTTTTCGCAACGGCCTCCACTGCAATTTCGCCGTCCTCTGCCTGTTCCACAAGCATACCGGCCTCTGTAAGGATTTCGGCTGCGATTTCCCGGTTCATTTCGTTATCTTCAACCAAAAGAACCCGTTTCCCGGCCAATTCCTCCCTTTCCTGAGCAGAATCGGAGGGCTCATTTTGCCGTTCAAAGGCCCGGATCTCTTCCTCGCTCATGACCCTGAAGGGCAATTCAACCGTAAAGGTCGACCCGGCACCCAGCTTGCTCTTGACATGAATGGTGCCGCCCGCCAAATCCACGATGTTCTTCACAATGGAAAGCCCCAGGCCTGCCCCCTCAATCCGGGCAACCGATGCGGTTTGCTCCCTGGAAAAGGCCTCAAACAAATGGTTCTGGAATTCATCGGACATGCCAATGCCATTATCGGCAATCTCGAATTGATAATTCGCAATACCGTCCACGGCATCCCCCAATTGGCGCACGGTATAGCTGACCTTCCCGCCCTGAGGGGTATATTTGATGGCATTGGAAAGAAGGTTGACAATCACCTCATTCGTATGCAGCTCATCCGCCCATACATAGGGGCTCTGGATGCTTTCGATATTCGTAATAAAATCAATGCTCTTTGCCGTAGCCAGGGTCTGGTTCATCAAAGCGACATTGGTTATTGCTCTGCGCATATCCACCGGCTCACTGCGCAGCTCGATCTTTCCTGCCTCAATGCGGCTCATTTCAAGGATATCGTTGATCAGGTTCAGCAGATGCCCGCCGGCTGTTTTGATTTTCTGAAAATTTCGTTTGGACAATTCTGCCTTATCATAATGCCGAAGACCGATATCCGTGTAGCCCAAAATGGCGTTCATGGGGGTTCGGATATCGTGGGACATGCTGAACAAAAATTGGGTCTTGGACTTGCTGGCAGACTCCGCCTTGAGTCTTGCCATTTCCTCCTTCTTTTTGTTGATCCGGCCGATCAAAAGACCAAGGTACATGGCAACGGACTTCATAATGTTGATGCCGTTTTCCGAGAATTTATGATAATCATTCAGATAATGAACAGTCAAAAGACCGACCAATTCTCCGTCCGAATAGATGCGCTGCATAAAGCTGGATTTGGCGGGGCAATCCGGGTGCGTCTGCATGCCGACACAGCCGTTTCTGCAGTCATCCATCAGCACAATGCCGTCTTCCCCGTATTTTTCCCCGGTGAATTCCGAAAAAGGGCAGGCAGAGCAGACGCTCTGGGGAATGTCCTCGATTCCGGGGGCATTCAGAACCGTCCTGTTTCCGTTCACATCCCGGAAAATGACCTGATCGCAGCCGGAAATTTCCTGAATCCGTTTTCCGAAGAAATCCAGACCCTTTTGCAAATCAGGCTCGTTATCCGCAATGAATGCCAGGGAGTCGGCACGGAATTTGGACACTATCAGCTGATTTTCCATGATCTTGGCCCGTCTGCGCTCTTCCTCATCAAAATGCAGAAGGGCGGTTACGTTCTGATGGGTTCCCTCAATGCGCACCCCCTGGGTGTATTCATAATTTCTCACACCGCCGCAGCGCACAATCCAGGTTTCCCCATTGGGATGATGCCAGGGATACTGAACCTCGGCATGCTCGCCTGCCGTCATTTTTTCAACAGATTCGGCCACAAGCCCGTAAGAGCCTTCGTCGATATGGTCATACCAGGCATGATAGGTTTCTTCGGGAGACACCTGATGCTCCAGACCAATCAGACCGAGCATGGCATCATCCACATACATCCGGGGGGGCGAATTTTCATCCAATTCAAAGGCCCAAAGACCGATATTGGCTTTCACCAGAATATCGGCCGAAAGTGGGATGGAACCCAGGAAATGCTGATGATTTTGCGCCATGTCATAGGCATCCGTTTTGCTGATCAGATCCTGTATATCGAAAATGATTCTGTCACAGCAGCAGACAGACCCATCCGCCCGGCGGGTATAATGACCATGGTCATGAACCCACCTGCAGCCTGCCTTGGTCATCAACCGGTATTCAATGTCATCATCCGTTTTTTCCGGGTGCTTGCCCAGGCAATCGGCAAGATGCGCCCGTACCCGGTCTACATCATCCGGATGAATGCCGGAAGCGTTCTTTTCCCGCGCGTCTGAATATTCCTCTTCATTTTCATAGCCAAGAAGCCTGTAATAGGAAGGGTCGCAGACCGTCCCTATACAATTTCCCTGCTCATCATATTCGGTATGCCGCCTGCCCGGGTTCATGATATTTTTCATATACATAAGCTTTCAACTGCCTTTTCAGGAAAATTAAACCATAATAAAGAAGGCTTGACGCTTGACCGGGAAATCATTTTATGCCCTTTTCATCCATAAATTCATGCATATTCCCCGGCCGAAGGTCCTTGTTTATATTATAGTTTTATGGGGTTTTTGTCAAGCAAAATTTGCCGGAAAGCAGTAAAAATCAGTCTGGTTAACCCATTTATTCTATTTTAATTTTTATGGTTTTCCCCCGGGCGCATCCCGCATCACATTTCACCGTAAAAATTTGACAAAACCGTCGATCAAGCGTATAATAGCAGATGTTTCAATACTGTCCGGAAACAGGAGGAAAAATGATGAGAAAAAAGCTTTTGTGCCTGGCTTTGAGTCTGATGCTTTTGCTTGGCCTTTGGCCGGCACAGGGAGAGGGTCTCACAAAATATTCGGCTGACCTGTTTGATGCCTTTGACACCGTGATTACCATCATCGGATATTCCCCGTCTCAGGAAGCGTTCGATGAGGTCGTTGAACAGGCGCATCAGCTGTTTGTGTATTATCACCAGTTATTTGACAATTACAATTCCTATGAGGGTGTGAACAACCTTTATGTGCTGAATCACACCGCCGCAAAGACCCCCCTCGAGGTAGAAAAGCCCCTTTTTGACCTGCTGCAAAGCGTGCAGGAATGGCAAAGAAAATACGGCTCCAATCAGGTCAATATCGCCATGGGCGGCGTGCTGCAAATCTGGCATGCCTGCCGGGAGGCTGGGATTGCCGATCCCCAAAATGCCGTTTTGCCCGATCCGGATGCGCTATCCGCCGCGGCAGAGCACATGAACATTGATGATTTGATTCTTGATTCGGAGGCACTGACCGTTTTTTATGCCGACCCTGAGCTGCAGCTGGATTTGGGGGCGGTGGCCAAGGGCTATGCCACGGAGCAGGTAGCCCAATATTTGCTTTCCTCCTCCATGCCCTCCTTCGTGATTTCGGCAGGCGGGAATGTCCGGGCGGGCAATCCCCCAGCTGACGGCCGGACAGGCTGGGGCGTGGGTGTTCAAAATCCGGATGGCAACGGCTATCTGGATATCCTGTCCCTGAGCAATACCTCGGCCGTGACATCGGGGGATTATCAGCGGTATTATATGGTGGATGGGGTGCGCTATCATCACCTGATTTCTCCGCTTACCCTGCAGCCGGGCAGGGAGTGCCGCAGCGTCACCGTGGTCTGTGAGGATTCGGCATTTGCCGATTACCTGTCCACCACGCTTTTCCTCATGTCCTGCGACGAGGGAAAGGAATTTCTGGATGAACTGGATATCGCCTGTCAGGCACTTTGGGCGCTGGAAGACGGAACAGTCGTGCGCTACAGCAACAACAAATGAATCGGGGGATTGAAAAATGAAGCAGCTGAATATGGGCATTGCAGGGCTTGGCCGGCTGGGCATGGAGCATGCCAGAAATATTGCCTGGCATATACCGGGCTGTAATTTAAAGGCCATTTGCGCAAAAACAGAAAAAACCCTGGCTGCAGGCAAAATGGAGTTTGGCGATGTGGCCGCCTACACCAGCTTTGATGAAATGCTGAAGAATGATGAAATTCAGGCCGTTGCCATTGTATCCCCCTCCGGGCTGCACTGTGAGCAAATCGAAAAGGCCCTTGATGCGGGCAAGCATGTATTCTGCGAAAAGCCCCTGGGGGTCAGCGCAGAACAATGTCTGCAAGCGGAAAAGGCGGCGCAGCAGCATCCTGAGCTTGTCTGCATGCTGGGGTTTATGCGCCGGTATGACCCTTCCTACATCTACGCAAAACAAAAAATATTGTCCGGTCAAATCGGTACGCCCTACCTGTTCAAGGGAACTGCCATGGATCCGGAAAGCGCCATTGAGGGCTGTATCCGCTATTCAGATTCCTCCAGCGGAATATTCCTTGACCTGGCCGTTCATGATATTGATCTGATCAGGTGGTATCTGGGCAGCGAAATCGCCGAGGTTCATGCCATGGGCACAACCTTCAAGTATCCCCAGCTCCGGGCAAAGGGGGACGATGAAACGGGGATTGCCGTCTTCCGGATGGAAAACGGTGCGCTGGCCATGCTGCATGTAGGCCGCAGTGCGCCCCACGGGTATCACATCGAAACGGAAATTCTGGGCACAAAGGGCAGTGTGCGGATCTCCCCCGTTCCCGAAAAAAATCTGGCCATGCTGTATACCGGGCAGGGGGTCGTCAAGGAGTGCATTGAGGATTTCCCGCAGCGCTTTGCCCAGGCCTATCTGGAAGAAATGCGTGAATTCGTGTCCTGTGTATTGGAAGGCAGAAAGCCCTCTGTTACGCTGCATGACGGCACCATGTCCGCCGTTGCCGCATTGGCCACAAAGCAATCCTGGCAAACAGGGGAAATTGTGAAATTAAGCTACCCCGCTTTTGATTGAATTGATTGACGGAAGAGGAAAAATAGGCTAAAATAGGATGCGCAATCTGTTTTGCGGAGGGCCTGCGGGAAATGAAAAAAATCGCTGCCTTGTTTAAGAAAGAACTGATGCTGTCCGTATCGCTGCTTGCAGCCATTGTTGCCCTGATCATCACACCGCCGTCCGGCGATTTGCTGGAGGATATCGACTGGAAAACGCTGGCCACGCTTTTTATGATGCTGACCGTGCTGGAGGGCTTCAAAAAAGAAAACATATTCCAGCCCCTCATTCGTTTGAGCAGCTCCATCCGTACCATGGCAGGGCTCAGCCTCTTTTTGGTATTCGGCGTTTTCTTTTCCAGTATGTTCGTCACAAACGATGTCTCCCTGCTGATTTTCGTTCCGCTGACCATTCTGCTGATGCGCTCCTGCGGAAAGGAGCAGCTCATCCTTCCCCTCATCAGTATGGAAAATATTGCCGCCGTGCGGGGAAGCATGCTGACCCCCTTCGGCAGCCCGCAAAACCTGTTTTTATTTGCCCAAAGCGGTGTAAGCGCCTGGACATTTATGCTGCATATGCTGCCGCTGTGGGCGTTCAGCGGCATGCTGCTGGCCGGATATGTTCTGCTTTTATACCGAAAAAATCCCCATATGCCGGCCTGCATCGGAAGGGATGCCCACGGGGAGGAATGGAAAAAGGAAAATGCCCCCAAGCGTGTGCTTTATCTGGTGCTTTTCGGCATTCTTTTGCTGACTATTGTCAGTAGAACGGCGCTTTGGCCTTATATCACCCTTTTTGTTGTATTGGCCGTGCTGATTTTTGACCGGAGGGTTTTGCTGAAAACGGACTATGTGCTGTTGCTGACCTTCCTGTGCTTCTTTGTCTTTTCCTCCTCCATCACGAAAAATGAAGCGATTTCCGGCTTTTTGACAAGGATCGTAGCGGGCAGGGAATATTGGGCAGGCATTCTGCTGAGCCAGGTCATCAGCAATGTTCCGGCCTCCATTGTGCTTTATCCCTTTTCCACCAACCTGTCCGGGCTGCTCTATGGGGTGGATACGGCGGGGCTATGCACGGTCATCGGTTCACTGGCCTCCGTCATCAATTACCGCATCTATGTACGGGCCTATCCCGGTCAGGGCGGGCGCTTCATGAAGGTGTTTACCTGTGTCAGCCTGATTTTCTTTGCCATTGTGGTCATCCCCGGATACCTGCTGGGCTTATGGTGGCGGTTCTGAAAATCAACCCGTACATCGCCTGCAAAATAAAAATTCAGGAGAGCAATCATGGATTTATCTCAGTTTTACAAAAGTGTTTTGGATCAGGACACTGCCCCGGTGGTTCTGTGTGATTTGGAACATACCATTGTGTATATGAACGAGGCGGCGATTGTTCGCTATGCAAAGCAGGGTGGGGAAAAGCTTCTGGGCAAAAGCCTGCTGAAATGCCATACGCCCAAGGCCGCCGAAATCATCAACAGGGTGCTCAAATGGTTTGCCGAAAGCCCAGAGCACAACATCATCTACGAATTCCGCAATGAGGAGGAAAACAAGGATGTATACATGGTTGCCCTCCGGGATGAAAACAAAAAGCTGATCGGATACTACGAAAAGCATGAATACCGCAGCCGGGAAACGGCCATGCTGTATGATTTCGGCGGCTGATTTTCCTTGATGAATTCAGCCCATTCCCCCAAAGGAGTCTTTAATTCATGAAAGAATCTCTGGCACGTTTTTCGGTGGCAAAGCGCAGGGTGCTGCTGCCCGTTTTTCTTGCCCTGGCCCTGGTCTGTTCCTTGTTTATCACAAAAACACGCATTAATTATGATTTGACGGTCTATCTGGACAGCAGTACCATGACCCGCCGGGCGCTGGATGTGATGAATGCCGAGTTCGGCTCCTCCGAGCAAATCCGGGTGATGTTTACCGATTTGCCTGAGGAAACATTGAATGACTGCATGGATGCTTTGAATGCGCTGCCTGATGTATTGCTGGCATCCCATGACACGGAAAGCGGCACGGTGGAAAAGGACGGGGTTCTCTATCAATTGGTGACCGTCACGGTCAACGGCGATGCAACCCAGCTTGTGCAGGACATCCGCGGGCTGTTCCCGGATTTGGACTATGCCGTGGGCGGCAGCTCGGCCTCGGCATTGGATGTTCAAAACAGCGTGGGGAATGAAATGCCCCTGGCCCTTGGCATTGCAGTGCTGGTCATTCTGGGAGTATTGCTCTTGACCAGCCGTGCCTGGCTGGAGCCGGTCATCATACTGATTACGCTGCTGGTTTCTGTGCTGATTAATATGGGAACGAACCTCATTTTCCCCCAGATTTCCTTTGTTACCTTCGCCGTCTGCGCTATTTTGCAGCTGGCGCTGTCCATTGACTATGCCATCATGCTGCTGCATGCCTATCAAAGCCAGTGTGATGAGGGCATAGATCATGCTGAGGCCATGAAATGCGCCCTCATTTCCTGCGCCATGCCCCTGTGCTCCAGTGCCTTTACCACCATTGCCGGATTGCTGGCTCTTTTGTTTATGAGCTTTACCATCGGCTTTGACATCGGGCTTACCCTGTCCAAGGGCATTTTGATTTCCCTGGCAACCGTATTTTTCTTCATGCCTGCCCTGACATTGGCCATGGATCGGGCTTTGCGGGCTTCTCGCCATCAGCCAATCCCCCTGGGAGGCGAAAAGCTGGGCAAGGGAATTGTCAAGGGACACCGGGTGATTGCCATAGGGCTTATTCTGGTGGTTGCGGCAGGGGCTATTCTTCAGGGCAAAAACACCTATATTTTTTCCGATTCGGGGCGCAGCACGGCTCAGACAGAAAGCAAGAAAATCAGCGATGTTTTCGGCTCTTCTGATCCTCTTGTGCTGCTGATTCCCACGGGAACAGCCGATTCGGATTATGCCGTGCAATCCGAGCTTGCCGGGCGCATTGCTCAAATTACGGTCAACGGTACGCCTGCCGTCAGCGAGGTATCCGCCATGGTCACAACGGGCGCTGCCGCCTTAACCTACTACAGTGCCGAGGAAATTGCCTCCATGGCCTCCCTGCCCACATGGACAGTTCAGCTTTTTCTGTCCGCAAATGGTCTGACAGACCCCGTCCGGGCGGATGTGCTGCTGGAAAAGGCCGATGCGCTTGCCTCAGGCAATGAGATGGTGGCCTCCCTGCAATCCCTCCTGCGCTCGGCACGGGAGGCATTTGAAGGAGCGCATTACAGCCGGATGCTCATCACCACTCCCCTGTCCGTTCATGATTCCGGCATGCGGGAAATGATTGACAGCATCATGAGCCTTGCCCGGGAATACTATGGCGATGACTTTTATTTGACCGGCAACGGGATGTCCGTCTATGATATCGGCAACGCCTTTGAGGGCGATCTGACCAAGGTCAATCTGATTACGCTGCTGGCCATATTGCTCATTGTGGCGCTGTCCTTCCGTTCACTTTTGCTGCCTGTTTTGCTTGTTTTCGTGATCGAGGGCGCCATTTGGCTATCCATGGCCGTATCCTATATCAAGGGAGAGCCCATTTTCTTCATCTCCTACCTGATTTGTGTGGCCATTCAGATGGGGGCAACCATTGATTATGCCATACTGGAAACCAATCTGTACCGGGGCTTTCGCAAGACCCTGCCGGCGCCGGATGCCATCTGCAAAGCCCTGCACGGAGCTTTGCCCACATTGATGACCTCCGGGCTGATTCTTGTCTGTGCAGGCTTTGTCATTGGCAAGGTCTGCTCGATTTACTACATTTCCTCCATCGGTCTTTTGCTGGCCCGGGGGGCATTTCTGTCTCTGGTGATGGTGCTGACACTGCTTCCCGCATTGCTGTTGCTGTGTGACAAAGCGATCAAGCCCGGCAAATCAAGCCCGGCTTCCAAGGCATAAGTTTCAAGCGGAACAATATTTAGGAGGTTTTTCGTGAAAAAGCTGCTCTTTCTCCTGCTGATTCCCCTTCTTTTTCTGATTAATGCTGCTGCTCAGGATGATTTTTCTATTTCCACCCCCGAAAAGCTTCGCCCCTATGAGCCGCAGAATCTGACCATTTCCGTTCCCTTTGATGGGGAATTGACGATCCGGATTTTTGACAGCGATGTGGAACAGCAAAGCATTGCGGAAAATCTTCCTGTGGAGCAAGGCACTTTGCAGCTTTCCTATGACGGCCTTTCATTTAACGGGGAAATGCTGAAAAAGGGTGATTTCACGCTGGAGGGCATTTTGACATCGGAGGGCGAAACGCTGACCTGCACGGCCACCCTGACTGTCTCCGCCCCCAAGGAAGCGCTGGTCTATGTCGTTTTATCCTCTGATGATGTATATTCGGAGGAGGATACCTGGTATATCGAATGCGGCGTGACAAAAAAATGCAATGTCGTTCGGGAAATATATGCTGCTGAAAATCCGGATGTATGCCTGAATACCGCACAGATTTCTGCCGAAAGTGACAATAAATGCTATCGTATGAGCTGGGCCGCCAGGGCGAAGCTTGCGCCGGGCCAATATATCATGCGGTTTTATGCAGATAAAAATCCGGATTACGTGATCGAGCGCACGGTTACATTGCACGAAGGCAAAAGGCCGAGCCCGGAGCTTGCGGCAGGCGAAGCACTGTTCCCGGATGATTTTTCCTCGGATGAGGCGATATGGGAAAAGCTGATTCAGCCCGTTTACATCATTGATGCATCCCAGAACTCCCGTGCCAAGGTCTATGAGCGGGCCAGCACCTCCTCCCCCCTGGTGGGCTCTGTCTACGGGCAAACCAATGTGGTGAAGCTGCTGGAAGAGCCGGAGGGGAAGTTTGCCCATGTGGGCGTATATTGCTCCTATGACGGGGAATACCGGGAAGGCTGGATCCTGAAATCCTACCTGAAGGTTGTTCAGCCCGATGTGCATTACGGCATTTTGATTGATAAAGAAAAGCAGGAAATGCATGTCTACTCAGAGGGCAAGAAAATCGGCACGATTCTGGTATCCACCGGGCATGCGGATCAAAATTCCATCATCACCAATTCGGGTGTCTATCTGACCTATGACCGGCTGGGCAGCTTCCATCAGGACGGAATGAAATACGACTATGCCATCCGGATTGCAGGCTCCAATCTGATTCATCAGGTGGGATATATGCACGCCCATGGCTCAAAATCCGATTTTTCCAAGCAAGAGCCCCTTCTGGGGCAGGCCGTATCCCACGGCTGTGTGCGTATGAATTATCAAATCACCGAAGAAAGCGGCGGCATCAATGCCTATTGGATCTGGACACATCTGTCAGTCCGGACAAAGGTAATGATTGTGGATTCGCTGTCAGACACGGAGGCGCTTCCCTGATGAAATTTCGAGGTTTTCTGATTGCGCTGCTGTCCCTTGTCCTTTCCCTGTGCCTGATTTTCCCCGCATTAGGAGAATATGAAACCCTCAAGCAGGGCAGCAAAGGGCAGGCCGTGTTGGAGCTCAAGCAGCGGATGTATGAGCTGGGATATTTTCATTCGACAAATTTCAGCAATTTGTACAATGAAACCACGGTCGAACGGGTCAAACAATTGGAAAAAATGAACGGTTTGACGCAAACGGGAATCGCTACGCCTGAATTGCAGCAGCTGATCTTCTCCGATGATTGCATCAAGGCAGACGGAACAAAGGCGGGCTCGCAAAGCTCTCCTGAGCAGACGGCCTCCCCCGAAATTCCCTCCATCAACGAAATCAGCAGAGACGAAGACGGTTTTTTATCTGACGAGAGCGAAGAATTTGTCTATGAGGACGAGGAAAACGGCGTATGGCTCTATTATTCCCATAATCTGCAGGTGGAAATCACTGCCCACGAGGATACCAAGGACAAAATCGAATGGTATGAAACCCGGGTGAAGACACGAAACGGGGAGGGGCTGAATGCCTATCTGACAGACGGGAAATATCTTTCCCCCAAGGATATCGCGCTGCAGAATAAAGCGGTTGTTGCCTTTACGGATGATTTTTATTGTTATCGGAAAAGGCAAAAGCAGGTCATGGGCATACTGATTCGCAACGGACAAATCCTGTCTGAAAAGACCAAGCGTCCCACAACAGGCGGCTTTCCCAAGCTGGAAAACATGGCCTATTTTGCGGATGGTTCGATGAAATGCTATAATGCGCAGGATCACACAGCGCAGGAATACATCGAAATGGGCGCAGTTCATGTCTTTGCCTTCGGACCTATTCTGGTAACAAACGGGGAAGCGGGCGAGCATATGCGGGACGATACCTACTATCACTACCGGGAACCGCGCTGTGCGCTGGGCTATATCCAGCCGGGCGAATATCTGATTTTAACCGTATTTGGCAGAAAAAGTACATCAAAGGGGGTCTACTTGTCCTGGCTATGCGATAAAATGCTGGAAAACGGCGTACAGGAGGCACTCAATCTGGATGGCGGAGGCACCGTTCAGCTGGTCTTTATGGGACATTATCTGAACGGCAAAAACCCCTCCCATCGCAATACAACCAGTTTACTTGGGTTTGGCACATCAGACCTTGTCGGGCAATAACATCAATTCAGGGAGGAAACGATATGATTGCACTTGCATGCGACCACGGAGCAGTGGAGATGAAAAAAGAAATCAAGAAGCTGCTGGATGAGCTCAAGGAGGAGTACATTGACTTTGGAACGGACAGCACCCAGTCTGTGGATTATCCATTGTATGCAGAAAAGGCTGCCCGCAGCGTGCTGAGCGGGGAGAGCAAGTTGGGCATCCTCCTTTGCGGCACAGGCATCGGTATGTCCCTGGCGGCCAACAAAATTGCCGGCATCCGCTGCGCACTGTGCTCTGATCCCTATTCTGCTGCCATGTCCCGCCGTCACAATAACGCCAATATGCTGGCCATGGGGGCAAGGGTCATCGGGCCGGAATTGGCCAAATGCATCGTCCGGGAATTCCTGTCCAATCCCTTCGAGGGCGGCCGCCATGAACGCAGGGTGGACATGATTATGAAATTAGAGCAAGGGAAGACTCTCAATGAATAACAAGCTATCTGTCTGGCAAAATGCGCCCGCTCTCCCTTCCATATTGGAGGATGAGCAGGGGCTGATCAAGCTATATGAGGCCGTGGGCAAGCGCAGCAGTATCCGAACCTTTTCCGGACCGCCTGATGCGGAAGGGCTGGCTGTGCTTTCCTATCTGTGCCATCGCTGCTCCATGAACGGCGTTCGGCTGGAAATGGGAATGGCGGATGAAAATTGCCTGTATCGCACCATTCCCTTTGTCGAGCCGATTGTCGGTTCCGGGCGCTTTATTGCGGTCATTCGGGATAAAGGGGTTCAGTCCAGCGGCCTATGGGCGGGGTTTTGCGGAGAATTGCTGCTTCTTCAGGCGGTTACGCTGAACCTTGGCACCTGCTGGGTTGCGGGCACTTACTCAAAGAAGGTCGTGGATATCCCCTTGAATGAAGGCGAAGAGCTTTCTGCCATTATTGCAGTGGGCATTCCGCAAAATGAGGAAAATCCCCGGCCAAAGCGCAAAAAGCTGACGGATATCTGCCGCACCGATCCTGCCCAATGGCCGGTATGGGCCTATCAGGCGGCCGAGTGCGTGCGGATTGCCCCCTCTGCCATCAACCGCCAGCCCTGGTTTATCTCCCTGAGGGGACGCACCCTTTTGCTGGAAAAAAAGCTTCCCTGCTCCATGCTGGATCTGGGCATTGCCCTGCTGCACTTGCTCATCGGCTCGGGGGGAAGGGACTATACGCTGCGCATCGGGCAAGGCAGTCAAATTGCCATGCTTCGTCTGAATGATGAGGATGAGGCTGAGCTTTAATGAAGGAAGGAAATTGCAATGGTTGATTCCTATATCCGTGCTCTTGCAAGCTACGCCATTCAAAGGCATCTGATCGGGCCGGAGGATGAAATTTACGCTGTCAACAGCCTGCTGGGGATTCTCAATAAAAATGAATTGGAAGCGTGCGACATTGCCCATGCCTCCCTGCCGGAAATTCTGAATGAATTGACCGAATTCGCCGTGCAAAGCGGGCTTTGTGAAAATAATACCGTGGCAAGGGACTTGTTTGACACCCGTTTGATGGGCGGCCTGACCCCCTTCCCCCATGAGGTCATTGCCCGCTTCCGCGCCCTGCAGGATGTATCCGCCCAAAGTGCCACCGACTGGTTCTATCAATTTTCCAAGGATACAAATTATATCCGGGAGGATCGGATTGCCAAGGATAAAAAATGGGACTATGCCGGCAAGTACGGTACGCTTCATATTACCATCAACCTTTCCAAGCCGGAAAAGGATCCCCGGGCGATTGCCGCTGCCCGGCTTGCGCCCCAAAGCGGTTACCCCAAATGTCAGCTTTGTGCGGAAAATGAGGGGTATTTCGGGCGTATGAACCATCCGGCCAGGGAAAATCTGCGCATGATTCCCTTGCGGATAGCCGGCTGCGATTTTTATCTGCAATATTCTCCCTATGTCTATTACAAGGAGCACTGCATTGTGCTGAATAAGGCACATACGCCCATGAAGATCGATGCGGCAGCCTTTGAAAAGCTGCTGGATTTCGTGGATATCTTCCCCCATTATATTCTGGGTTCGAACGCTGATTTGCCCATTGTCGGCGGCTCGATTCTGAGCCATGACCATTTCCAGGGCGGGCATTTTCTCTTCCCCATGGCCAGGGCGCACATCGAAAAAAAGCTGGATTTCAACGGTTATGCGGACATACAGGCCGGCATTGTCCATTGGCCTATGTCGGTCATTCGTTTGTCCGGGTCGGATAAGAAGCGGCTGATTGCGCTTGCAGACAAAATACTGAACACCTGGCGCGGCTATAGTGATGCAGAGGCCTGTATTTTTGCACAGACCGATGGCCAGATGCACAATACTATTACCCCCATCGCACGGAAAAACGGAAATACCTATGAGCTCGATCTGGTTTTGCGCAATAATCTGACAACCAAGGAGCATCCCTTAGGGCTCTATCATCCCCATGCGGACAAGCATCACATCAAAAAAGAGAATATCGGGCTGATTGAGGTAATGGGGCTGGCCGTGCTGCCTGCCCGCCTGGACAAGGAACTGGTTATCCTGCGGGATGCCCTTCTGCGGGCGCAGATATCCGGGCAGACGAAAGAATTGCGCATCACGCAGACTGGGTAGATCGTTTGCGCAAAAGCTATGATTTTAATCCGGAGAATACGGATTCCATCCTGCAAAAGGAAGTCGGGCATGTGTTCGAACAGGTGCTGGAGGATGCGGGCGTTTATCCGTGCACCGATGAGGGCAGACAAAGCTTTGTTCGTTTTATCAGCGCAGTCAATGCGAAATAAATAAAAAAGGAGCATCTTACCATGGAAGATTGTTTGTTTTGCAAGATTATTGCCGGAAATATCCCCTCAACTAAGGTCTGGGAGGACGATGTGTGCTACGCCTTCCGGGATATCAATCCCCAGGCAAGGATTCATATTGTACTGGTGCCCAAGACCCATGTCTGCTGCCTGAATGGTCTGGAGGGGCTGACCGATCAGGAAATCAGCCATCTCCTGCGGGTTATTCCGCAAATCGCCGCTCAGGAGGGGATTGCGCAGAGCGGTTACCGCATTGTATCCAACTGCGGGTCTGATGCCTGTCAGTCAGTCAAGCATCTGCATATTCATATTCTGGGCGGTGAACAATTGGCGGACAAAATGGCTTGATATTCGGCCATAATGCCGGAATGCGTGTACACAAAAGCAGCTGATCTCATTTCAAGGAGGACAACTTTATGCCAAAGATTACCTTTATGGGGGCAGGCTCCACGGTTTTTGCCAAGAATGTGCTGGGCGACAGCATGATGACCCCGGCATTGGAAAACAGTGTCATTGCCCTTTATGATATTGATCCCAAGCGTCTGGCTGAGTCTTATCTGATGCTCAGCGCCATCAACGCAAATAACGGCAATAAGGCGACCATACTGCAGTACTGCGGTGTGGAAAATCGTAAGGAAGCCCTGCGGGATGCGGACTTTGTGGTGAATGCCATTCAGGTCGGCCTGTATGAGCCCTGCACGGTGACGGATTTTGAAGTGCCCAAAAAATACGGTCTGAAGCAAACCATTGCGGATACCCTGGGCATCGGCGGGATTTTCCGGGCATTGCGCACCATTCCGGTCATGGATGATTTTGCCCGGGATATGGCGCAGGTCTGCCCCAATGCATGGTTCTTGAATTATACCAATCCCATGGCCATGCTGTCCGGGTATATGCAGCGGTATACGCCCATCAAGACCGTCGGCTTGTGTCACTCGGTACAGGTCTGCGCTCCCCGCCTGCTGGAGGGGCTTGGCATGGAGTGGCGGGATACCATGCGCACCAAAATTGCCGGCATCAATCATCAGGCCTGGCTGCTGGAAATTCAGGATGAGCAGGGCAATGACCTGTATCCGGAGATCAAGCGCCGGGCGGCAGCGCGCACCGAAAAGCATACCGATATGGTGCGGTACGAAATCATGAAGCGCTTTGGCTATTATGTCACCGAATCCAGTGAGCATAACGCCGAGTATACCCCCTGGTTCATCAAGGATAAGTATCCCGAGCTGATTGAGCGGTTCAATATTCCGCTGGATGAATATCCCCGCCGCTGCATCAATCAGATTGCCCAGTGGGAAAAGCGCCGGGATGAGCTGACTGCCAATCCCCATCTGACCCATGAGCGTTCCAGCGAGTATGCAAGCTACATTATGGAAGCCATTGTTACCAACAAGCCCTACAAGTTTGGCGGCAATGTGCAGAATACCGGGCTGATTCCCAATCTGCCCGCCAATGCCTGTGTCGAGGTGGCCTGTATTGCGGATGCTGCGGGCGTTACACCCACATATGCCGGAAACCTGCCTGAGCAGTGCGCCGCCCTGAACCGCACCAATATCAATGTGCAGCTTTTGACGATCGAGGCCGCCCACACATTAAAGAAGGATTACATTTATCAGGCCGCCCTGATGGATCCCCATACCCAGAGCGAGCTGTCCATAGACGACACCATTGCGCTGTGCGATGACCTGATTGCGGCGCATGAGGGCTGGCTGCCGGAATACAAGTAACAAATCAGCACGCAAAATGCTGCGCAATAGCCAAACAAACGGAGCCGCCGAATCCATCGGCGGCTCCTTTAATTTCCGTACCAAGGGGATGAATTATTCCAGCTTTCCTTCGATATAGCCCT
>R18__coassemble_1349_pt1 | contig 35822 bp, 31 predicted proteins | sample R18__metabat2_high_PE_004 | metagenome-assembled genome bin R18
GAGGCTTTGGAGGAACAGCGCCGGACGGCTCTGCGCCAGCCTCCCCAAAGCACGAATATGTATACCCGCATGACGGAAACGGGCTATCAGCAGGTTATTCGCCAGGAAGCAAGGCCTTCCTATCAAAGGCTGCAGCCTGCCAAGGTGACGCTGGAGCAGGAGGAGGATTTTTCGAAGGATGACTCCTATGCACAGCCTGGCCGCACCAATGTCCGCCCTGAACGGCAGGACGATATCTATGCAGAGCGCATGAGCCGCCGCAGCCAGATGCGGGATGAGGAGGAAGAAGAGGAAGAGGAAGAAAATTCCCGCACCCCCGCCTGGCGCATTCTGCTGATTGCGCTCATTTTCCTTGTGATTCTCTTCTTTGGCGGGATGTTCCTTTTGCCGGAGGGAAGCGATGGAATCATCGGCAAGCTCAACACCATCAAAGCCAAGCTTTTCCCCTCCTTTGCCACGGTGAGCGCTACCCAGGCACCCACCGATGCGCCCACTGCCGAGCCTGTGATCACGGATGCGCCTGTGGTGACCGCCGCCCCCACTGTTCAGCCCGTTTCGGTGGTGGAAGAGCCCTCTGCCGTTGAATTCAAATGCACCTGCGCCTCCGGGGCCGTTCCCACCTCCTGCACCTTTAATCTGCGGACGACGGGCGATGTGGAAGAGGTTTGCCTGGTGGATGAGTATAACGATGAGCTTTTGTGCGATATCACCCGGCTGGATGACGGCAACGGGACGGAGACCGTGTGGCAGTTCGCCTATACCGCCTCGGCACCCTTTACCGGAACGATTTATCCGTCCATGAAAACATCATCCGGCGAGTGGGTCAGGGATGTTCAGGGAATCTCCGTGAATTTCTACTCTGTTGCCACCCCCACGCCCCAGCCTGAGGCGACCGAAGCCCCCCTTTCGGGTTCAAACGAGGCCTCCTTTGTGCTGCCTGACACCGGTTCAAACGCCGCGGAAGAGGATTTTTCGGATGAGGATGAGGAGGAAGAGCCTTCCTTTGATGAATCCTTTGATGAATTTGACGATGAATCCGAATACGGCGATGACTATGACGATGAGTATGCCGGGGACGAAGACTTTGACGACTATGACGATTTTGACGACATCGATTGGGACGAGGACGATGATGACGAGCTGATCGATGAAGAGGACTGGGACGGGCAGGATGACGGCTGGTATTACGGTGACGAGGATGAGCAAACCGAAGAACTGGCCGAAGAGGATGTTCAGCCCACCCCGGAGCCCACTGCCACGCCCACTGCCGTTCCGCTTCCCACGGTTGCGCCGACTGCCGCTGTGGTGACTGCTACGCCCATGCCCGTATTGACTGCATCCTCGGATGCTTCTTCCCTGAAGATGACGGATACGGTGTATATCGGGGGCAAGACCCAGTCCGATTATCAGCGCACCACCAAGCTCAATGCCCAGTCTCCCGACCAGTATGCCTCCTGGAAGGGCGGCGTTCTGACCTTCCGGGGCGATAATTTCCGCCGCAATGCCGCCTTTGGCACGGTGGAAATCTCGGAGCAGGTGATGGAAATCCTGTGGGAATACGAAATGGGTTCATTGAAAACAGCGGACTCCACCCTCTATGGCGTTGGCTGGACAGGTCAGCCGGCCATTGTGAAGTGGTCTCAGGAAGTCCGGGAAATCATGAATTTGTATGATGATAAGAAGAATGTGACCGCCCTGAAGGAGGTCATTGTAGCCGGACAGGACGGCAAGGTGCATTTTGTGGATCTGAAGGACGGCCAGCCCACCCGGGATGTAATCAATATCGGCTATCCGCTCCGGGGCTCGGTGTCTGTGGATTCCAAGGCTCGCCCCATGATTTCCTTTGGCCAGTCCATTTCCAAAATGCCAAACAAAACGGGCGCCATCGGCTATTATCTGTATAATCTGATTGATTGCTCCCAGCTGATGTTCATCAACGGCCGCAAGTCGGATAACCAGAAGCAGTACAACACAAACGGCTCCTTTGACGGTTCCGGGCTGTTCCTGTGGAACACGGATACCATGGTGATTGCGGGCGAGAATGGTTTGCTGTACACGGTTGATCTGAACTGTTCCTTCAGCTTGACTGAGAAGTCCCTGACGGTGACCCCCTCCACGGTCTACCTCAAGAGCAAGGCCAACAGCGCCAAGGATACCCAGACCAGCGTGGAAAGCTCGGTTGCCATGTACGGTCAGTATATCTTCCTGGCGGACTCCTACGGCGCCCTCAGATGCGTGGATTCCACCACCATGAAGACCGTCTGGGCGCTGGATAACGGGGATAATACGGATGCCACCATTGCCCTTGATTTTGACGAGGACGGCACGCTCTGGCTGTATACGGGCTCGACCAGCGGAAGCCGGGTAGGCTCGAAAAAGGATGTCACCATCCGCCGGGTCAATGCCATGACAGGAGAGACCGACTGGACATACGGCATTCGCTGCACCGCCGATACCAAGACCGAGTATTCGGGCTGCAAGGCCAGCCCTGTGGTGGGCGAAAACTCTATTTCCGATCTGGTTTACTTTACCGTGACCAACCTCAAGGAGGGCGGCAGCAAGCTGATTGCCCTGGAAAAATCCACCGGCAATGTCAGATGGGAATATGCCATGGACGCCAATGCCGTGTCCTCTCCCGTGGCCGTGTACAATGCGGCGGGGGATGCCTGGATTATTCAGGCGGATATGAAGGGTGTCATGTATCTGCTGGATGCCCGCAGCGGTGCTCTGCTCAATACGCTGGATTTGGGCGGTCAGGTGCTGGGTTCTCCCGCTGTTTACAATGATATTCTGGTGATCGGCACCTCCTCCAAGGGAAATGCCAAGCTGTATGGTATTCAGCTGAAATAAGACAGCAGGCTGTCCGGGTGGCTTGTATCGCCCCATTCCGCCAGAAAAATCGTGACAAACGGAATGGATTGTGATATACTGGAATCCGGACAGCCGGGCTTGATGCTGTCAGAAGGGTGAGAGAGACATTTGAAGAAGCCATCGAAGCAGGTCCGCAGCAATGTGCTGAATGCGCTCCTTATTGTCGGCACGATTTTGATTGTGCTGTATTTGGGTGCGAAAAACGGCGATATTTCTGCTTCCCTGGCCGCTATTCTGCAGTGTGATAAGAAATGGCTTCTGATTGCGCTGGGCAGCTGGATTGGCAGCCTGGCCTGCGAGGGAATTATCAATTATGTCTTTTTTCACCAGCAGCATGTCAAGGCAGGCTTCTGGTCGACCATGCACATCGCTGTGCTGGGGGTGTTTTATTCCAACATCACCCCTGCCTCTACCGGCGGACAGCCCATGCAGGTATTTGCCTTCCGAAAAAGAGGCATTGCGCCGGGGGTTGCTTCCTCCTCACTGACCGTTAAATTTTTCTGCTTTCAGGTGGCCATGCTGACCCTGGGCGGCGGGCTGTGGATCAGCCATGCCGGATTCGTGGCAAGCTGCGCCGAGGGCGCAAAATGGATGATTCTGTTTGGATTTCTTCTGAACGGCGCCTCAGTGGGATTGGTTTTGCTGCTTGCAATCAACAAAAACATTGTGCGGTTTTTGATTTTCCTGATATTGAAGGCGGGGGAAAAGCTGCACATTGTGAAGGATATCGCCTCCACCTCCTCAAAAATCGATGCCACGCTCAACGAATTTCACGCAAGCGTTGACATGATTACCCATCATCCCCTGCAGCTGCTTGTGTTGCTGTTGTTTTCCTATCTGCAGGTCATCGGGCTGATGAGCGTTTCCTATTGCACATGCAGGGCACTGGGGGTTGTGGGTTTGGACTATACTCAGGCAATGACCCTTCAGCTTTTGCTGTTCCTGGCCGCATCCTTCATGCCGCTGCCGGGCGCTTCGGGGGCGCAGGAGGGCGGCTATGCCCTGCTTTATGCCAAGGTTGTGCCGGGGGATCTTCTGTTTGCTTCGCTGCTTTTGTGGCGGTTTGTCACCTATTATTTTCCGATTCTGGTGGGGCTTTGCTCAACCATTTACGAAAGTGCCTACTCCATCAGGCGAAACAGCCAGAAGGGTCAGGCGGAACAGCAGGAATTATCCGGGAAGGAATGATTCAAATGGTTCTGGATTTGTCTGCAAAAAAAATGGTCTGTATTTTTCTTGCTGTCTTTCTTTGTGCTGCAGGGGCTTCTGCCTGTCTGGGGGAAACGGAGTCAACCATTTCTCTTTCCATGACGGAGGGGGAAAGCTATGCGGTGGATGAGGAATTGGCGGGGGTGTGGGATTGCACCGATTTGTCCGTGGTCACGGTGGAGGATAACAAAATCCTTGCCCTGGAGGCCGGGGATGCCAGCCTCATCATGATCAGCGATTCGGGAAATATCACCTATTTTGACGTGCATGTGGAAAAATATGTGGAAACCGGGGAGCTGAAGGTGGGGGCAGAGGTGCCCGCCGAAATTGCGGAGGCGATTCGGTTTACGCTGAATGAATGGCAGGAAAACCTTGGGGTGACCTTTTCCAGGCTGGGCAGCAAGAACAAGTATGCCTATTGGCAGTGCGGTTCGGGTTCGGGCTGCAATATCGGCTGGTGCGGTGCCTTTGTGGGCTATTGCCTGGACAATTCGGGGATTCCGATGGATGATTACCAAAGCAGCGTTCCCCATGAGGACGGGCGGCCCTACTCGGTGCGAGCGGCGGGCGTGGGCAAGATTTATACCGGCTTTCAGAATATGAACCGTCTGAGCGATGTTCCCCGCCCGGGTTATCTGGTGATTTATGGCAAAAAGGGCGGATATGCCTATCTGCATGTGGGGCTGGTGACCGGGGTCAAGGAACTGGAGGAAGGCAAGTATCTGGTGCAGACGGTGGAGGGCAATGTCTCCAACCGCATCAAACGGTACTGCTATCTGTATGTCCGGGACGGGGGAAAGAACAATTATCAGGTTTGCCCGGAGGAATATCAATTGAGCCCGGATATCTTCGGCAAATATCAGAAGCATGATAAAAACTGGATGATTACGACGTTCTGCCAGACATGGTTTTGACGGGCTTTGAATCAGAGGATTGATTATGAGCAGAGTATTATGGATTGTGTTGGATTCGGTTGGGGTCGGTGCCCTGCCCGATGCGAAAAATTTCGGGGATGAAGGCGCCGGCACCCTCGCCCATATTCACGAAAAGCGGCCTCTTTGGCTGCCCAATATGCGCACCCTTGGGCTTGGGAATATCCCCGGCGCCGGGCTTGAACCGATTGCCCATCCCTGCGGTGCCTTTGGACGGGCCATGGAGGTGTCCAGGGGCAAGGATACCACCACCGGGCATTGGGAAATGAGCGGCGTGCGGGTTGACAGTCCCTTTCCCACCTATCCGGAGGGCTTTCCGGCCGAGGTGATTGATGCCTTTGAGCAGGCAATCGGCAGAAAAATATTGGGGAATAAGCCGGCTTCCGGCACGGAAATTCTGGATGAATTGGGCGAGGAACACATGAAAAGCGGCTGCCCCATTGTCTATACATCGGCAGACAGCGTGTTCCAGATTGCCGCCCATGAGGATTTGATTCCGGTGGAACAGCTCTATGAAATGTGCCGCACCGCAAGAAAATTATTGCAGGGAAAGCACGGCGTTGGCCGGGTGATTGCAAGACCCTTTACCGGCAGCGGCAGGGGACACTTTGTCCGCAGCGCAAAGAGAAGGGATTTTTCCCTGGAACCCACGGGGGAGACCATACTGGATGCGCTGAAAAGTGCCGGGAAGGATGTGCTGGGGGTCGGCAAAATCGAGGACATCTTTGCAGGACGGGGTCTGACGGATTCCAACCATGCAGTGGGTAATCCGGCCTGCATGGAGGCGGCTGTTCAGTATATGCAGACGCCCTTTGACGGACTGTGCTTCGTTAATCTGGTGGATTTTGATTCGTCCTATGGCCATCGCAGGGATGTGCAGGGATATGGGGATGCTCTGGAGGAATTTGACCGGAATTTGCCCAGGCTGACCGGGCTGATGAAGGATGAGGATTTGCTGCTGATTACGGCAGACCATGGCTGTGACCCCGTCTATTCGGGAACGGATCATACACGGGAATACATTCCCATTCTCGCCTGGTCCAGGTCCATCAACAGGGAAGCAGACCTTGGCACAAGGCAAACCTATGCCGATTTGGCGGCAACCGTGGCTGAATTCTTTGATTTGCCCCAGCGTTTCGGCGCAGAGTCATTTTTAAAAAATTTAAAGTGAGTTTCATATAAAAAAAGGATTTTTGTTCTCTCATGTCGAATAGTTAGTTGATAAGGAGGAGTAGATTATGCCCAGACGCGCACGCGGTGCATCCCAGCAAATGGTGTATGATTATATTGTGCAGCACTACCAAGAGAAAAACTACCCGCCGTCCATCCGTGAAATTTGCGACCATGTGAATTTGTCCTCCTCTGCGACAGTGTACGGACATCTGGTTCGGCTGGAAAAGAAGGGCTTGATTCGCCGCAACAGCGGGAAGACCCGTGCCATTGAATTGGTCAACGGGCCGGTTAATCCGAGCAATTATGTCCGTCAGGTGCCTGTTGTGGGGCGGGTGGCCGCCGGTGTTCCCATTCTGGCGGAGGAATCCCTGGAGGATACGATTTATCTGCCTGTGGAAATGGTTGGGGATTGCGAAAGCTATATCCTCAAGGTGGTCGGAGACAGCATGATCGAGTGCGGCATTATGGACGGGGACTATGTTGTAGTCCAGAGGCAGGCCGAGCCCCGGAACGGCGATATTGTGGTTGCCATGATTGATAACGAGGCAACGGTCAAGCGCTTCTTCCGTGAAAAGAACCGCATTCGCCTGCAGCCGGAAAACAGCACCATGGAACCGATTTACGCCCGGAACCCGGTCATTCTCGGCAAGGTTATTTCTTCCTATCGCCTGATTTCCAAGGTATAAGGCTTTTGACGATCAAGGGGCGGCAGACAAGTATTTGTTTTGTTGCCCTTTTTTGGGTTCTGCTCAAAAAAAGATCTGTCCGGAATTTTGCCAAAAAGGGCATTTTGTTACAAAAAGAATGAAATTATTTCAAAAGTATTGCAATTTACAGAAAAATATGTTATGATTCCATGTGGGAGAGGATAACTGCTTTCCCATAGGGAGTGATAGTATGCAGAATGAAATCAGCGCCTCCTTGGAGGTAACGCAAAGCTTGCCCCGTCTCAGCAGGCAGCAGAAGGCCGTTCTCAACTGGGCGATTATTGAGGAGCATGAGAAGGTGCTTGACCTGAACTGCACGGAGGCTTCCCTGCTGTGGGAGCTTTCCAGGCGGTATCAGTTGATTCCCTGCGGAATCAGCGAAACCTATGAGCAGTCCAGGGGGATTATGCGTGTGCTGGAGAATGGGGATGTGATGTGCGGCAGGGGGGATGATATTCCCTGGCGTGACCAATCCATGGACGTGGTTCTCAGTTCCCGGCCGCCGCAGGAATACGATCAGTTTGACCTGGTGCTCCGGGAGGTATTGCGGGTGCTGCGCCCGGGCGGACAGTTTGTATTATCCGTCCCCTTTACGCTGGATGCCGCTCTGCGCCCCAACCGGGTGATGTGCATGCTGGAAAAGGCAGGGTTCACGGATGTGTCCTGGCGCATGTCTTGGCTGACAGGCGTCTGCATTGGCTGGAAAAATCGCCCGGAAACATCGGATGAGCAAGCTGTTTGAGAGGGCTTTTTTCTGAACGGAAAGGGACAGTATGTTCAAGCATAAAAAAACGGGAGAGGAACAAAAGCATTCTCCCAAAGGAAAGCGCGGCATCGGATTGAAAATATGGCATACCTTTGTGATGATTGTGGGGTATGCGACCCTTGCCTACCTTGCCGGAAGGGGTGTCATTCTGCTGCTGGTTGCGCTGAACGGAGCAAGCCCATGAAAGTAATCAAAAGAATATTGCTTTGTATTATTTTGTGCATCATTCTGTGCTGCATTGCCCTGCTGACAGTGCCTGAATTGCGCACATGGCTGAAGAATGTATTTTTTAACATCAATTATCAGTCGGTAGCCGAAACCATCAGCCATGAGCTGACCGAAACAGGCGAGCTGGTCTGCCTTGAAATTACGGATACGGATGTGCTGACCGCCTCGGTCAATGCGGCGCTCATTCCCTCCTCCGTTGCCACCCTGACGGTCAATTATCAGTATGATCTGTCCCTGGGGGTGGATTTATCCCAGGCAAAGACCGAAGTGGCGGAGGATGGAATTGCCGTTTATTTGCCCCCGGCCCATGTAATCAGCGATAAAATAACGGCGGTTGGGGATGTGCAAAAGTCCGATTTCTGGCATCTGATTGATGAAACAAAGTATCAGCAAATCATGGATAAGCAGCTGCTGGAATGCCGCAGCCGGTATGAAAATGACCAGGATTTGCTGAATCAGGCCTGGAATAAGTGCTGCGATACCCTGAAAAGCCTGCTTTCGGCCAGCATCCAGCACAGTGAATACATCGATATCCGCTTTTATTCCTTGTCGGACTATGAGCCTGCCCAGGAATGAATAAAAAAGCCCGCCGGCCGCATCGATTTGCAGCCGGCGGTTTTGTATCGCTCAGGTTTCTCCCTCTTTTTGACGATTCAGGCGGAACTGCACCGAGCGGCGGAGATATTCCAGATATTCCGGGTCCTCGCACATGGTTTTTCCGGGGGCATCGGACAGCTTGGCCACCGGATTGCCGTTGACATATTGCAGCTTAATGACGATATTCAGCGGCTCCTCGTCCGTATCATTGGAAATGAAGGTTCCGATGCCGAAGGTGACCTTGCAGCGGCGCTTGAAATAGTCATACAGCTTCTGTGCCCGGTCAAAATTCAGTCCATCCGAGAACAGCAATTGCTTTTGCTTTGCATCCACGCCGTACAGCTCATAGTGATGCAGGATTTTTTCGCCCCAGACGAAGGGGTCGCCCGAATCATGCCGCACGCCGTTGTAGTTGTTGACCATGGCCCGGTTGAAGTCCAGCAGGAACAGATCGGTTGTGATGGTATCGCTCAGCGCCGTTCCGTTATCCCCCTTGTACTCGTCATACCAGTCTTGCATGGCATAATGGTTGGTGAAGGCCAGGGGAATGGAGTCGATGCCCTGATACATCTGCACAAATTCGTGGGCATAGGTGCCGATGGGCAGCACATTATATTTCATGGCCAGATACACATTGGAGGTGCCTACGCAGTTGTGGGTTTCCTGCACCAGCCTGCGCACGGCCTCGTCCTGCCATTCCCGGGACAGGCGCCGTCTGCAGCCGAATTCGGCGAATTGGAAGGTATAGACGCCGCCGTTCAGGGCATCGATTTTTTCCCTGAGCTTCCGGCGGGCAGAGGCCAGCAGCGTTGCGTAATCGTATTTCATGCGGAAATAGACTTCATTGATGATTTCCAGCAGATAAATTTCAAACTGCATGGCGGAAAAAATCGGCCCACGCACCTTCACCTGCAAAACACCGTCCTCGGTCAAGCTGGTCTGGACATAGTCCCTGATTGGATGCCACAGCCGGAGAAATTCCACATAGTCATTTTTGATAAAGCGGATGGAGCGCAGGTAATTCAGCTCCTTTTCCGAAAAGGTCAGGGAGCACAAATGGTCAATCTGTTCGTTGATTTCCTCCAGCATTTCGGGGGTAAAAACAACGTGCTCATTCCGGCATTTGAAGATATATTCGCCGGTCAGGTCGGTGTGCTTATGAAAAATCACCTGATCCATATTAAACTTATATAAATCGGTATCCAACAGCGACACGATAATCGGTTGCAGCTTCATTTCATCACCTCATTCAACTTAAATGCTTTGTGTGTTTGTGTTTTCCCAGGAGGCAACAATCTGCCTGCGCAGATGCTCATACATGGGATACAGGGCGGGATTGACCATTTTTTTCCAGGCTGCTTCATCGTTATCCAGCAAGTGCTGACGCATTTCGCTGGCCGAAATTTCCACGGCCTTGGGGATAAAAAGCTCGGCTATCAGCACACCCTTCAGCCCGCTGAACCAGTCCAGATGTCTGGACTCCTTCCCGGTTATATGCAAATCCGGATACGCATGATAGATGTCCCAGGTGTGGCTCATCAGATATTCGCCCCAGGAACCGTTGTTGCCGATGCCCTTATCCGGCAAGGGGTGGATATCAATTGTCTCCCCGAACACCCTGTAGAGCATGTCATGCCGTGTCTGATAGTCAAAGGGATTGTTGCGTGTTCCGCTTTCCTGGGAGGAGCCCACAAAGACACAGACCCTGTCGCACAGGGCAATGGCCCGCCCGATCATGTCCTCATGCCCGGCATGCAGCATCTGAAAGCGACCGACAATCAGCCCCAAACGGTACATTTTATCGGACATGCTCAATCCTCCGGCTCATATTCAAAGCAGGGCATCAATTGCAGCTTGAAAAGATTCATCTGATGCTTGCGGTCAATCAGCGCCTTTTTCTCCGGGTTATCGATTTTTCCGGTGCGGATATACCGATCCAATTCGGCATAGGTGAAGCCCAGATTATCCTCATCCGTCTTGCCGGAAAGCCCGTCGATGGGCGGCTTTTCAATCAATACCTCGGGCAATCCAAGCGCCCGGCCGACCGCCTTGACCTCCTGAACGGTCAGCCTGCTGCAGGGGCTGAAATCCCCGGCAGAATCGCCGTACCGGGTAGAATAGCCCACCCAGTCCTCGCTCAGGTTACAGGTATTGGCCACCCGCCCGTTCATGCACTGGCTCAGGGCATAGAGCGTGGACATGCGGATGCGGGGCGGCAGATTGATTTGGCTCTGCCGGGTCAGGGGTACGGGACATGCCCGATAAAAGGCATCCACCGTTTCCTTGATGTTCATGATAAAGTGGCGGATATGCAGATGCTCGACCAGGAGCTTGGCCATATCGATATCCTCCTGCACGCCGCAGGGCATCAGCACACCGATGACCCGATCCCTGCCCAATGCTTCCACGCACAGCGCAGCCACCACAGAGGAATCCTTCCCCCCTGAAATGCCCACCACTGCGTTGCAGTCCGGGCCGTTTTTTTCAAAGAAATCCCGGATCCAGGCTACGCAGGCATCCTTTGTTTTCACCGCATCAAACATAGCATGATTCCCCCCTCAATTTTCAAGTGGATTGTTCTTCTTCCAGCAATTCGGCATACTGTTCCATATTGATGAGCGTTTTGCGGGGCTTGGACCCTTCTGATTCGGAGATGATGCCCCGCTTGGTCATTTCGTCAATCAGCCGCCCGGCCCTGGCATACCCAATGCGCAGCCTGCGCTGCAGCATGCTGATGGAGGTTTGCCTGTCCTCCACCGCCATGCGGATGGCTTCCATCAGCAGATCCTGGAATTGCCCTTCATTGCCATCGGGGGCAGGGTCTGCCTCGGCTGAATCAGGACTTTGGGATGCGGCCTGCTGCGTTTCCATGCTTTCCATGATGTTGGGGTCATAATCGGCTGTATACCGGGAACGGATATCGTCTGTAAAGCCGGTCACCTCATCATCGGAAACGAAGCAGCCCTGCACACGGGTGGGCTTGGTGGCGCCGGTGGGCAGGTACAGCATATCGCCCTTTCCCATCAGCTTTTCTGCGCCCACGGTATCGATGATGGTGCGGCTGTCCACACCGCTGGATACGGTGAATGCGATACGGCTGGGGATATTGTTCTTGATGACGCCCGTAATAACATCAACGCTGGGGCGCTGGGTGGCCAGCACCATGTAAATACCCGCAGCACGGGCCAGGGCGGCCAGACGGCTGATGGAATCCTCCACATCCTTGCGGCAGGTCTGCATCAGGTCGGCCATTTCGTCAATGATAATGACGATATAGGGCATGGCATCCGCGCTTTCGCCCACCTTTTTATTGTAACCATCCAGATTGCGGACGGACTTGGCACTGAACTTGGAATACCGCTCCAGCATCTCCGTGACCGCCCAGTTCAGCACCCCGGCCGCCTTTTTCGGGTCGGAAATTACCGGATTGAGCAGGTGGGGGATGCCGTTGTATACCTGCAATTCCACTTGCTTGGGGTCAACCATGATCAGGCGCACCTTGTGATAGTCCGCCCTGTAAATCAGGCTGCCGATGATGGAGTTGATGCACACCGATTTACCGCTGCCCGTAGCACCGGCAATCAGCAGATGGGGCATTTTGCTCAGCTCGCAGGTAATGGGATTGCCCGCAATGTCCTTGCCCAGGGCGACCAGCAGGGGGGAGGGGTTCTTTTGCATCACATCGCTTTCCAATACCTCCCGCAGGGTAACCGGCATAACCTGCTTATTCGGAATTTCGATGCCCACATAGGATGTGCCCAGAATGGGGGACTCGATGCGCACCCGGTCCGTTCCCATGGCTAGGGCGATGTTATCCTGCAAACTGTTGATGCGGCTGACCTTGATGCCCTCGGCAATCTTCAGGGCAAACCGGGTGATGGCCGGGCCGTGGGTTGTTTCCATGACCTCAGCCGGCACATTAAAGTTCGCCAGAGTGGATACGATGCGCTCGCCCCGGGCTTCGTCCTCGGCCGATGTATCGAATTCCTTGAAATTTTTTCCCTTGTTCAGGAAATCGAAGGAAGGGGGCGTGTAGTGAATGGGCAGGGAGAGGGTCGTTTGCTCTGTATGCTTAGGGGTGGATATCGGCGTATTGTCCAGCATTCGGGGAGAGGAATCCCGGGTCTGGGCAGGAGAAATGGGGATACGCTCCCCGGTCAGCTCCACGGCGGGATCGGTAAAGACCTGCTTTGGCTCGGAGGAATGGGCGGGCGTATGCACAGGATAGCTGCGGGGCGCCTTCGGGGTTTCCTGCACGCGGGCAGACTGCTTGCTTTCATCCTGGGAGGCGGCGTGCCTTTGCCTGATTTCTTCCTGCTTTTGACGAAGCTTTTGCAGCCAGTCCTCTTTCTCTGAAGAGGCTTCCTGCTGAACGGGCTTTGCGGATTGGGACGAATGCCGGGGAATGGGCTGCTGTTCAGGCTCTTTTTCGGGCAGGGGATTTTTGATCTCTGCAGGGGTCACATCGGCATTCAAGGGAGCCGGCTGCTGCCTGGGCTGGATGACCGGAGTTTGCACCTGGGCAGCGGGGGTCTCCTTGGGCTGTTCATTGGCAGACCGCCTTGGCATATATTCGTCATAAATGGTATGGCTGTTGTCCATCGCAACAAAGGGATCGGGTGCGGATGGTGCGGGAGTGAGGGGTGTATAGACCGGCACAGCGGGCTGCTGAATTTCAAAGGCAGCGGGCTGGGGAACGGCAGGCTGTTCCTGATCGATTGAGGTCTCCATGACAACGGTCTGGGTCTTTGAAATCGGCCGAAGCGGGATATTTTGCTGCTTTTGCGAAAGCTCGGGTTGGGCGGATGCATCCGGGATTTCCCGGGAAACCGATTTATTTTTATTGGTCTTTGCCGCCTCAATTTTGTCGGACAAAGAGCGGATCAGCCCCACCACATCCAATTTAAAGAGCACCACAATCAGCACAATCACCAGGAAAATGGAGAAAATCAGCCCGCCGACAGCCCCGAATACCCGGTAAACGGGGTAGGCAATCAGCATGCTGAGCGCTCCGCCCCCCGCCAGGGTTGTTTTCCCCTCCTGTCCCCACAAAAATACGCGGGTGATGTAGGACAAAAGGGAGGTGGGGTCAGACAGAAGGATATTGTTATTCCCGGAGGAGTGGCTCTGGTTGGCTGTGGGAATGTATTGCATCAGAAAGCCGTAGCCCGTCACATTGATTGCCATGGTAATCAATGCGGAAATCGCCAGAAAAAGCAGGCTGGCGATGACAAAATTTCGGGCAGACACCCCGTGATGGGTATGCACAATCAGCGCTGAACCCAGCCAAATGAGCATGAGGGGAAGAAAAAGGCACATGCTCCCGGACAATCCCCGAAATGCCCCCTTAATATAGGAAACAACCGTGCTGTCCACTGTTGCCAGCACACAAATAAGCCCGGTCAGACCGATGGTCAAAATCGAGATACCCAAAATATAGCAAACCGAAGCCAGGCGGGCGCTTGTCTTGACCTGCGCTGTGCTGCCGGATTTTTTTCTCCCCAATCGTGCCATGAATTACTCCTGATTTATTTAAGAATAATTGCCTGCAAAATGCCCTCCTCATTTCCGTGCAGTATCAGCGTATAGCCGTTTGAAAAGGGGTAATAATCGGAAATGCCGGGGACAAGAGCTTGCTTTTGTGCCTGTTCCTCGTTCATGGACAGGCTCATTTGAGGCCGCCCCAGAATGCTTTGCCATTCATTTCGGGTGGTCTGCCCTGTTATTATACCACACAAATCCATTCTTTTGCAAAGCAAACCGGTGACCTTTTCCTGCGCTTCGTCCAGAATCAGCAGATTTTCCCGGAAGAGGGGGGCTTCCACCTCAGCCAGCCATCCGTTTGGATAGGCAGAGCAGTCGATGGTCTGCCTGAGACGGGACAAAAGAGTCTGCGCATCCACTCCAATCAGCGTATTTTGCAAGCCAAGGCCGGGCAGAACACCGGCTTGAATATAATGGCTGATTTCCTCTGATTGGCTGCCTGTGCCCTGGGCGATCCGCTTTTTTGCGCTTGTTTGCAGCTGATACAAGGCGCTCTCCTGATTGGCGAACGCCCCGTCCTCCGGTATTTCGGCGTACAGGAAGGACAATGCTCCCGAATCCCCGGAAAGGAAGGAAAGGGTGCTGTTTTCATAGTAAAAGGTAAGGGTATTGTCCGAGAGAAAGAAGCTTTCCGTGGGCAGGGGAAGCAGCCCGGAGCAGTCCATGTAATCCGAATAGTACGCAGAAACGGAGTCGGCTGTTTTTTCCTCCAGTCCGTTCAGAACAAGCTGCGGATTATCAAACAAATCCTCGAAGGCTACCTTTTCCCCGGTTGCCAGATCGAATGTAAAGGCATAGTATTTCTGGGAGGGCCTGCCCTTGGGCATTTTGCCGCATGCGCTGATGACAAAGGACACATAATGCCCGCCCTGATTGGCCTCAAAATCCACCTGAAGCCCGGTGGAACCCTCGTTCAATGCCCGAAAGACCCGCAGATAGGCGGAAATCTCGGCTTCCTCAAACACAGCACGGTTGATTTCTTCGATTTGATCCCGATTTTGCGGGTCAACCAGCAGGGGATAGTTAACGAAATTTCCCCGGTCATCCTGCACCGAAACCGTTTGGATGGTCACATCTCCGTATTCCTCCTGAGCAAGGCACACAGAAAAACACAGCAAGACCGCCATCAGACAGAAAATCCATTTGGATTGAATCTGCATTTCATCGCCTCCTTCAAGTATGAAACGAATCTGTTCCCCGATTTCATGCACAGGCAAGGGTCTGGGGGCAGAGGGGATTTATTCCTCGGCTTTATATCCGGGTTTTTGGCTTAATCCCAATTGGCGGTTGAAATTTTCCTGATTCTTTTTCATATAAATCCGGTACATTTCATCCGGCGTCATATGGGCGCGCAGGCACATGCTGACAAAAAAATGCAGCACATCCACCAATTCTTCCTTCAGGGCATCCTCGTTGATGGGCTTTTGGTTCTTCCACCACTTGAAATTTACCTCGTCCAGCACCTCAGCCATTTCGCTGAGCATGGCCAGCATCTGCCGCTGAATCCAGACCTCATCCGGGATGCCCTCCAGATGCCGCTTTTGAATAATATCCTCATTCAGCGCCTGCTGCATGGCAAAGATTTCATCCAGTTTATCCGTCATTGGAGCATCTCCTTATATTTTTCGGCATTTTTGCCCACCAAAGCGGCCGAAAAGTCCCCGGTCAGGATTTGCCGGGCAATGGCATTGATTTCTTCCTTGCTCAGGTTTTCCAATTCGGCCAGATGGTGGTCAATGGGAATCAGCTTATTCTGCAAAAGCAGGGTATCGCCCATTCGGGACATGGCGGTGCGGGAGGATTCCAGGCTCAGCAGCAGATTGGTGCGGATTTGCGCCTTTGTTTGCTCAAATTCCGTATCCGTGATGCCCAATGTGGTGATTTTTTCGATTTCCTGGCGGATTGCCTGCATGACCTGCTTGAGATTCCTGGGATTGATTGCGGCGTAGATATCGAATTCGCCCACAAAAGGATAGGCCGTGGAGCCGGCAAACACCGAGTAGGCCATGCCCATTTCCTCCCGAATACGCTGGAAAAGCCGGGAGGACATGCCACCGCCCAGAATGGTGCTGAGCGCAGCCGTGGCATATTTGGATTTGCTGCCCAGGGCAGGGCTTTCAAAGCCCAGGCACAGATGCATTTGCTCCGTATCCTTGTCCAGCGCAAGCACCCGGCGGGGGTGGTTCATTTCATAGGGCGCAAACTCCATGCCTTCGCTGCCCCGCCAATCGCCGAATACCTTTTCTGCCAATTCCTTTGCCTGCTGCATGGTAACATGCCCTGCAATGGAAACAACGCTGTTGCCGGGGCCGTAATGCTTTTGCTTGTATTTCAGCAGATTTTCGGGCGCATAGGCTGCAATTTTGTCCGATGTTCCCAGGATGCTCTGTCCCAGAGGCTGGCCGCCGAACATGGCCTCGGCCAGCACATCGAAGATGATATCGTCCGGGGTGTCATTGACCATGGCGATTTCTTCCTGAATAACGGTGCGCTCCTTCTGGAAATCCTCGTCCTTTACCAGGCTGTTTCGCACGATATCCGCCAGAAGGTCTGCTGCCTCCGACAGCTTTTCATCGATCACCTGGGCATAAAAATGGGTGGAAAGCTTCCCGGTGGCCGCATTGACCCGCCCGCCCAGGGTATCCATTTCCTCGGCGATCTGCCTGGCGGTACGCGTTGGCGTGCCCTTGAAGGCCATATGCTCCAGAAAGTGGGATAATCCGTTTTCCTCGGGCAGCTCCAGCATAGAGCCTGCCTTGACATAGATGCCGATGCTCACCGAACGCAGGTAGGGTATTTCCTCTACTGCCACCCTCAGACCGTTATCCAGCGTAAAATACTCCATGAAGTCCTCCTGTAAAAAAGCCGGGGATGGCTCCCCGGCTGGTGAATTTTCGGTTATTACAGACGCTTGATGCAGCAGGTGCCGTAACCGGCTGCCCAGTCTGCTGCCTGATTATTTGCGGCCATCCCGGCGGGGAGGACGAGCCCCTGCGGGGGCGGAACGGGTGAAGGAGGGATTGTCATAAACGATGTCATTGCGAATCAGATTGATTCGACCCTGCGCATCGATTTCGCAGACCTTCACTTCCAACTCATCGCCCACATTGACCACATCTTCGACCTTTTCAACCCGCTTGTTGTCCAGCTTGGAGATGTGCAGCATGCCATCCTTGCCCGGGGTCAGTTCGATGAAGGCACCGAAGTTCATGATGCGAACCACCTTGCCGGTGAACACATCGCCCACCTCGATATCCTTGGCAATGCCCTCGATAATGCGGCGAGCCTTGGTGGCAGCGGCTTCGTCGGGCGTGGAAATGAACACCCGGCCGTCGTCCTCGATATCGATCTTAACGCCCGTTTCGGCGATAATCTTGTTGATGGTCTTTCCGCCCGAGCCGATGACTTCACGAATCTTTTCGGGATTAATGGTGAACTGGATAATCTTGGGGGCATACTTGCTCAGGCTTTCACGGGGACGGGAGAGCTTATCCAGCATGATGCCCAGAATATGCAGACGGCCTCTCAGGGCCTGTTCCAGCGCACGGGACAGAATCTCCCGGTTGATGCCCTTGATTTTGATGTCCATCTGGATGGCGGTGATGCCGTTCATGGTACCGGCTACCTTAAAGTCCATATCGCCCAGGAAGTCTTCCAGACCCTGGATATCGGTCAGCACTTCGATTTTGCCCGTTTCCGCATCCTGAATCAGACCCATGGCAACGCCGGCAACGGGGGCATGAATCGGAACACCCGCATCCATCAGGCTCAGTGTGGAGCCGCAGACGGAAGCCATGGAAGAGGAGCCGTTGCTGGACATGATTTCGCTCACCAGACGCAGCGCATAGGGGAATTCCTCTTCAGTGGGGATGACGGGCAGCAGAGCACGCTCGGCCAAAGCACCGTGACCGATTTCACGGCGGTTGGGGGAACGGGAACGGCCCGCTTCGCCCGTGGCGTAGGAGGGCATGTTATACTGGTGGATATAGCGCTTGGATTCGTCGCCTACCAATCCATCCAGCTGCTGAGCTTCGGACACCGAGCCCAGGGTGGTAACGGTCAGCGCCTGGGTTTCGCCTCTGGTGAACACGGCAGAACCGTGGGTACGGGGCAACACGCCCACTTCACACCAGATGGGGCGCACCTCTTCGACCTTACGGCCGTCGGGGCGGATGCCTTCGTCCAGAATCTTGCGGCGCATGACCTCTTTGTTCAGGTAATAGAGGGCATCGGCCACTTCGCTTTCCCTGCCGGGGAACTGCTCGGCAAAATGCGCAAGCACATCGGCCTTGACTTCTTCTTCACGCTGATGGCGTTCCTTGCGCACGAAGGTTTCGTAAACATATTTGCACTTGTCCAGGGCATATTCCCGGACGGCGGCGGTCACATCATCCCCGGTGGAGACGATGGGGAAATCGGACTTGGGCTTGCCGATTTCGGCAACGATTTTGTTCTGGAATTCCACCAGTTGCTTGATGCCGTCATGGGCGTACAGGATGGCATCCATCATGGCATCCTCGCTGACCTCGTTGGCGCCTGCTTCGACCATCATGATGGCGTCATAGGTACCGGCCACGGTGACCGACATATCGCTGCGGGCACGCTGCTCCTCGTTGGGGTTCATGACCAGCTGACCATCTACCCGGCCGATCATCACCGCGCCGGTGGGGCCGCCCCAAGGAATGTTGGAAACAGCCAGCGCAATAGAAGAACCGATCATAGCCGGGAATTCGGGCGGGCAATCGGGTTCTACGGACAGGGTGGTGGCCACAACCTGTACATCATTGCGGATGCCCTTGTTGAACAAGGGGCGCAGGGGACGGTCAATCAAACGGCAGGTCAGGGTCGCCTTTTCGGTGGGACGGCCTTCGCGCTTGATGAAGCCGCCGGGGATCTTGCCCACGGCGTACTGCTTTTCTTCGAAATCCACGCTCAGGGGGAAGAAATCCATGCCTTCCCGGGGCGTTTCAGAGGCGGTGGCGTTCACCAGCACTGCCGTTTCGCCGTAGCGAACCAGCACAGAGCCGCCTGCCTGCTGTGCATACTTGCCGAACTCCAGCGTCAGCGTACGGCCGGCAAATTCCATTGAATACTCTTTGTAATCCATTCTTTTTTCCTTTCCCTCTCACACACAAATCCCCTAAAACCCCCGTTTTAAGGGAAATGGCTGTCGGCAGATTTGCCGCCGGCAGCCACATGGGCGGCGCTACGCTGTTGGGCAGATGCAATAATGTCACAGCTGCGTGGCAGCACCCGGGATACGATTACTTGCGCAGGTTCAGCTGAGCAAGCAGCGTACGGTAGCGCTCAATATCGGTCTTCTTCAGGTATTCCAGCAGACCACGGCGCTGACCTACCATCAAAAGCAGGCCGCGGCGGGAGTGATGGTCCTTCTTGTTGAGCTTCAGATGCTCGTTGAGATGGTTGATGCGTTCGGTCAGCAGAGCCACCTGAACTTCGGGAGACCCGGTGTCGCCTTCATGACGGGCGTAGGTCTTCATGATTTCCGCTTTGAGAGCCTTATCCATAAGTATCCTCCTCTTGGGGCGTGGTGACCCCTCTTCAATCGCCCTCAGTCACAGCAGTGCGTTGGAGATGCGCTCAACCGTGCCCGGGGTTAAAAAACCACGGCTGATATTATACCATATAAGCCGTGGTTTGTAAACTATTTTTTTTGACTTTTCAAGGTTTTTTTGAGGGAATTTGCCTGAAAAACAGGAATAACCGGGGAAAATCAGAAGGAAAGCTTGCCCTCGATCCAGCTCTTTAATTCGGCAACCGGCACACGCACCTGCTCCATGCTGTCTCTGTCACGGATGGTGACGGTGTTGTAGTTGGGGGAAGCCTCGTCTGCCGTCTCAAAGTCCACGCAAATGCAATAGGGCGTGCCGATTTCATCCTGGCGGCGATAGCGTTTGCCAATCGAGCCCGTTTCGTCATAGTCCACCATGAAATATTTGGCAAGCTCTGCATGAATTTCGGAGGCCAGAGCGCCCAGCTTATTCTTCTGCAGGGGCAATACGGCGGCCTTGAAGGGCGCCAGCGCGGGATGCAGATGCATCACAACACGGCTGTCATTCTCCAGCTGCTGCTCCTCATAGGCATTGCACATAAAGGCCAGCACCATGCGGTCCACACCCAGGGAGGGCTCGATGCAGTAGGGCACGAACTTCTCGTTGGTGACGGGATCCATGTATTCCATGGCCTTGCCCGAATGGTTGGAATGCTGGGTCAGGTCATAATCGGTACGGTCGGCCACGCCCCACAATTCGCCCCAGCCAAAGGGGAACAGGAACTCAAAGTCGGTGGTTGCCTTGGAATAGAAGGCCAGCTTTTCCGGCTCATGATCCCTCAGACGCAGGGATTCTTCCTTGACACCCAGACTCAACAGCCAGGTGCGGCAGAAGGAACGCCAGTAATTGAACCAGTCCAGATCCTCGCCGGGCTTGCAGAAAAATTCCAGTTCCATCTGCTCGAATTCCCGGACACGGAAAATGAAGTTGCCGGGGGTGATTTCATTGCGGAAGGACTTGCCGATTTGCGCAATACCGGCGGGCAGCTTTTTGCGGGTGGTGCGCATAACATTGAGGAAGTTCACGAAAATGCCCTGAGCCGTTTCGGGACGCAGGTAGATTTCGTTTGTGGCATTTTCGGTGACGCCGGCATAGGTTTTGAACATCAGGTTAAACTGGCGGATGCCCGTGAAATCCTTTTTGCCGCACACGGGGCAGACGATGTCATGGGAATTGATATAGCTTTCCAATTCCTGATTGGACCAGCCGTCCCCTGTTTCCTCGCCATGGGTGAAATCCTCAATCAGCTTGTCTGCACGGAAGCGGGCCTTGCAGGCTTTGCAGTCCATCAGGGGATCGTTGAAGCCCCCCACATGCCCGGAGGCGACCCACACTTCCCGGTTCATCAAAATGGCGCTGTCCAGCCCCACATTGTATTTGCTTTCCTGGACGAACTTTTTCCACCAAGCTTTTTTTACATTGTTTTTGAGCTCCACGCCCAGGGGACCGTAGTCCCAGGAATTGGCCAGCCCGCCGTAGATTTCGCTGCCGGGATAGATAAATCCCCGGCTTTTGCACAGCGCAACCAGTTTGTCCATCGTTAAATCAGCCATCTTACGCTTCCTCCAACAGTAAATTTACGTATCTTATCTTACCACGACTGTTTATTTTGTCAAGAGAAAATCAGGATTTAATCAGATTTCCCAGCAGACCGCTGACCACATCGCCCAGCACAGAGCCGGTGGAGGAGTCCGTTTCCTTGCCCTGAAGCAGGTTGAGCGCGGTCTTTTTCGTGTCGGAATCGGCGGCACGATAGGCCTCAATCAGCTTTTTCTCCGTGGCGGTCACCTTTATGGAGGTGTTGGCATTGGAGGGGGTGGTGGACTTCTTTGTGGTCGATTTGGTGGATTTCGTCGTACTTGTTTTGCCTGAGGACTTGGTGGTCTTCTTTGTGCCGGTTTCGGTGATGGGGTCGCTTTCCGCCTTGGCATCCAGCAGAGACTTTTGCGTTACGCCGCACAGCTTTGCAATGGACTTGAGCTGTTCGTTCGTGGGTTCCCACAGACCCCGTTCCGCCTTGGAAATATCCTGAGCCGTCAGGGATAAGCCGACCTTCTTGGCCAATTGCTCCTGGGTAAAGCCGGCGCTTGTGCGTGCTTCCTTGAGAAGCTGCGCCAATATTGTTGTGCTTGCCATACCATTCTCCTCCATACATTGAAATTGAATCATCAGACCCGATACAGGGACACAACTGGTCGGCTCCGATCCAATTTGGAATTATATCATGAAAACCCCTGTTTTACAAGGAAAAAATGTGGTATAATATCATTGCGGGGCGTATTTTTTCTTTTTTACGGAGGAAAGGACATTGACGGAGCTGGAAAAAAATGTTTCGCGCTCTGTGCAGCGCGAATTCCGGAAAGAAATCTGGCGCAGCTTTATTGCGGCGGTGAAACGGTATCATCTGATTGAGGCGGGGGATAAAATTGCCGTGTGTCTGTCCGGCGGGAAGGATTCCCTTTTGCTTGCTGTCTGCATGAGGGAGCTTTGCCGCTACAGCGAGGTGCCCTTTGAGATGGTTTGCCTGACCATGGACCCGGGCTATACCCCGGAAAACCGGCAAAAGCTGGTGGATAATGCGGCTCTGCTTGGATTTGAGACCAACATTTTTGACAGCCCCATATTTGAGGCTCTGGAGCATACCGCTGTTTCTCCCTGCCATGTCTGTGCTGCCATGCGAAGGGGCTATCTTTATAAGGAAGCAAGAAAGCTTGGATGCAACAAAATCGCCCTGGGACATCACATGGATGATGCGGTGGAAACCGTGCTGCTCAGCTTGCTGTACGGCGGGGAATACAAGACCATGATGCCCATGGTGCACAGCAAAAATTATCCGGGGATGCGGCTGATCAGACCCCTGTATCTGGTGCGGGAGCGGGATATTCTTGCCTGGAAGGATGCCATGCATTTGGATTGCCTGACCTGCGCCTGCAAGGTCACCCGGCAGGAGGACGGGGGAAAGCGCAAGCGGGTGAAGAGGCTGATTGCCCAGCTTGAAGAGGAAACACCTCCTGTGTTCGGCAACATTTTTCACAGCCTGGAGCATGTGGATTTGCAGACCGTGCTGGGGTATCACCTGCCCGGGACACAGGGCATCGTTCAGGTCATTGAGGGGACGGAAAATGAAGAAAATTTATGATGTCAAAGGGATGACATGCGCCGCCTGCGTATCCCATGTGGAAAAGGCCTGTCTGTCTGTGGGAGGAGTGGAAAGCGCAGGCGCCAATTTGCTGACGGGCAAGGTGACCGTAACAGGCGATTATAATGAAGAAAATCTGAGCCGGGCAGTGGAAAAAGCCGGATATCGTCTGGAAACGGGTAACGTGAACAAAAAAACAGAAGAAACCGGTCACAGCGAGCTGAAATCCATGGGCTTTCGGCTGAAATTTTCCTTTTGCTTTCTGCTGCCGCTGATGTACCTGTCCATGGGGCATATGATGTTTGGCGCGCCCATTCCTTCCATTTTGTCCGGGCAGGAAAATGCGGCGGTGTATGTGCTGACACAGCTTTTGCTGACATTGCCCGTTTTATATGTCAACCGGATCTTTTTTGAAAGAGGGCTTCGCTCCCTTTTGCATGGTGCGCCCAATATGGATTCGCTGATTGCCGTGGGGTCGGGGGCGTCCGTGCTGTATGGGCTTTTTGCCCTTTATTGCATCGGGTATGGCCTGGGTCATGGGAACATGGAAATAGTGGACACCTACCGCAATGATTTGTATTTCGAATCGGCCGCCATGATTTTGACGCTGATTACCATGGGCAAATATCTGGAGACCAAATCCCGGAAGAAAACGGGCGCAGCCATCGAAAAGCTGCTGAAATTGGTGCCGGAAACTGCGCTTGTGATGAGAGACGGGCAGGAAACAACCATTCAGGCATCCAGCCTTTCCAAGGGGGATGTGGTGCTGCTCAGACCCGGTATGCGCATTCCGGCCGACGGGGTCATCATCAGCGGGAGGCTGTCTGCCGACCAATCGGCCCTGACGGGGGAAAGCGTGCCGGCGGAAAAAGCGGCCGGGGATCAGGTGATGTGCGCCTCTGTCTGCGTGAATGGCTTTGCGTCCGTAAGGGTTGAGAAAACGGGGGAGGATACCACCCTTTCCCAGATGATTCATCTGGTGGAGGAGGCCGCCGCATCAAAGGCGCCTATTTCCCGGCTGGCCGACAAAATTGCAGGGATTTTTGTGCCCTGTGTGCTTGGCATTTCGGCCATTGTGCTTGCCGTTTGGCTGTTTTTCGGTCAGGATTTTCCCTTTGCGCTCACCAGATGCATCTCGGTATTGGTCATTTCCTGCCCCTGCGCGCTGGGACTGGCCACCCCGGTGGCCGTTATGGTGGGTACGGGCAAAGGGGCGCAAATGGGCATTTTATTCAAGAGCGGCGAGGCCATTGAGCTTTTGAACCGGGTGGATACCGTGGTGCTGGACAAAACGGGAACCATTACCTCTGGCAAAATGCATGTGACGGAAATGATTGAGCTCAGCCCCATGCTTTTGTCGGTGGCGGGGGGGCTGGAACAGGGCAGCAACCATCCCTTTGCCCTTGCGATTGCCGAAAAAGCGGCCGATTTTCCCCTTTTGCCCATGGAAAATTATCAGGTGCTGGAGGGACTGGGGCTTTCGGCTGAGGCGGACGGGGTTTTGTGCCTGGGCGGCAATGAGCAATTGATGCAAAAAGAGGGGATTGACCTGTCGGCGGTCAGGCAAACGGTGCAGGACAAGGCCGGGGATGCCACCCCCATTTTCTTTGCCTATGGCGGGGAGCTCCTGGGGGTCATATATTGTGCGGACTCGGTGAAGGATTCATCGGCGGGTGCGATTGCCGAGCTCAAAAAGCTGGGCAGACAGGTGATTATGCTGACCGGGGACAATGAAAAAACGGCCGAAAGGATTGCCTCCCAGACAGGAATCGACAGCTTTCATGCCCATGTTTTGCCTGCGGACAAGCAGAAAATCATTGCCGAATTGCAAAAGGAAGGGCACCGGGTTGCCATGATCGGGGACGGCATCAACGATGCGCCTGCCCTTGTTCAGGCGGATGTGGGGCTGGCCATCGGCGCAGGCAGCGATATTGCGCTGGAAAGCGGGGATGTGGTGCTGATGAAGAGCAGCCTTGCGGATGCCTCGGATGCCCTGCGCTTGAGCCGGGAAACCCTCAAACGCATCAAAATGGGGCTTTTCTGGGCATTTTTCTATAATTCCATCGGAATTCCCGTGGCGGCCGGGGTGCTGTATCCCTTCTTTGGCATTCTGATGAACCCCATGCTGTCTGCCGTGTGCATGAGCCTGTCCAGCGTATGCGTGGTATCCAATGCGCTGCTCATCAACCGTTTTCACCCATCAGGCAGGGAAAATATCAAAAAAACAGAGAAGCAGATTTTCCGTGTGGACGGGATGATGTGCGGGCATTGCGAAAAAACGGTGCAGGATGCCTTGCTTGCACTGCCCTTTGTGACCGAAGCAAGGGCCGATTACAAAAAGGGCGAGGTTCTTGTAACCCTTTTTGAGGACGGGGACATAAATGCCGTGCGGGAAACAATCAAAAATCATGGCTATCAGCCTCTTTTCTGAGGCTTGCAAATCTGCGGAATGCAGAGTATAATGAGAAAGAAGCTTCTGAAAGGAGACTTGCGGGGATGAAACAGGTGTACCAGGCCGAAAATCCGGCAGCCATGACGAGGATTGCCGGAGGAATGCAAAGCGCCCTCATGTTTTTGCTCAGCCGGGGGGCGGTTTTTGCCACCTTGATGATTCCGAAGTCCTTTTATCTGCGCTGTATTCCCAAGGACTGGGTTTTGTGCGCCCGAATCGGGCTGATTTTCCTGCTGTGGATTGTGCTATTATGGGCTGAGCGGTCATACAGGCTCCGGGCGCTCAAGTCGATCTATTCAGGGGGAAAGGAGCAAATCGGGTACTGGAAGGCCATTTACGGAACAATCAGGCGGTTTTTTCGGGTGTCCTTTGCCTTTTTGCCCTTCTTATTCCTGTGCGCGTATACCGTTTATCTGCTGAAGGCCAATGGGCTGTCCTCCCTGAAAACCCTCAAGAATATCGGCAAGCCCCTGCAGCAAATGGGCATTTATATATCCAATTCCAAAAATGCGCCCTATGATTTGGGGCTGATTGTGCTGCTTTTCGGCATTTTGGCGTTCGGGATATTGCTGGCCGTTTTCTGGCATAAGACAACCTCCATGGATTTTTCAAAGAATGCTTCCCTGATCCGGCTGACTAAGGCGCAAAAAAAGACATTCAGACGGCTTACATTGGAAAATTTTCTCATGACGCTGCCTGCCCTTTTTGGGTGGATCTTCATTGCCATACATGTACTGTCAGAGGGTCTGGACCCGGAGGGCAGTCTGCTGGAGCTTGTATTCGGCGTGATCGGCAAGACCTCCGATTTGCTGGAAAACACCACCCTTCTTTATGCCTTCCTGGTGCTGATGGTTCTGTATTTGCCCCTGTTCACCTGGCGGAAAATGCGCCTTGCCAAGTTTTTTGCGGAGGTATCCATTGAGGCTTGATAAACTGTTGACCGCCCTGAACATCGGCTCAAGAACCCAGGTTCAAGGCCTGATTCGCCGGGGGGCGGTTGCCGTAAACGGCGCCGTGCAGACCGATCCGGCAGCGCAGGTGAGCGGGGATGTATCTGTTTGCGGAAAGGACATTGATACCCGGCTTGAGCGATTTCTCATGATGAATAAGCCTGCCGGCGTGCTGACTGCGGCGGAGGATCATAAGCAAAAAACGGTGCTGGATTTGCTGCCCGGTGTATACAAAACATTGGGCTGCATGCCGGTGGGACGTCTGGATAAGGATACGACCGGTCTTTTGCTCTTTACAACGGACGGCACGCTGGCCCACAGGCTGATTGCCCCCAAGTATGAAATCTGGAAAACCTACATTGCCCGGGTGGACAGCGATTTGTCCCCCGCCGATTGCGAGGCATTCGAAAAAGGAATTCATTTCAAGGATTTCGATACGCTGCCTGCAAGGCTGGAAATACTGGATGGGCGCACAGCAAAGGTGATGGTATCGGAGGGCAAATTCCATCAGGTCAAGCGGATGCTCCATGCCCTGGGGCATGAGGTGCTTGATTTGAAACGGGTGGCCTTCGGACCGATTGGGCTGGATGAAAATCTCGCCCCCGGAGAATTCAGGGAATTGTCGGATAAGGAGAAGGCGGAATTGCTTTCCGCCGCAAAAATGGAATGAGCGGAATGTATTTTGAAAAAGAGCCCCAATCAGCCAGCAGACCGGTGGAGTTTGGCTATACCTACCGGGGGGAGGCGCTTCGCTTTTTCTCGGACAGCGGGGTTTTTTCCAAGGGCGAGGTGGATTTCGGGACGGATGTGCTGCTCAAGGCCTTGCCTGAATTGCATGGACGGGTGCTGGATTTGGGCTGCGGCTATGGTGCGGTGGGTATCAGTGCCGGAAAGGCTTATGATATTGAACTGACAATGTCCGATGTCAACCGCCGTGCGCTTTCTCTTGCCGAAAAAAATGCCCAATTGAATCACATATCCGCCCGGATGCTGGAAAGCGACGGCTTTGAGGGGATTGAGGGGCTGTTTGACTTTATTTTGACCAATCCCCCGATTCGGGCAGGCAAGGAAACCATCTACCGGCTGTTTAAGGAAAGCGGGGAGCATCTGACGGAGGACGGGCAGCTGATTCTTGTGATTCGCAAGCAGCAGGGGGCACAGAGTGCGGAAAAGTATCTGAAAACCATATTTGAATGCGTGGATGCGTTGGACAAAAGCGGGGGCTTCTGGGTTCTGCGCTGCAAAAATAAAATATAACAGGAGGACACTATGCGCTACGGAAAGGATTTTTTTGACCGGGGAATGGAAAGACACAATACGGATTGCGTCAAGTGGGATGCAAAGGAGATCTGCCCGGACGGGGCAGTGCCGCTGTGGGTGGCGGACATGGATTTCCCCTGCGCCGAGCCCATCGTGCAGGCACTTGAGGAGCGTGCCGCCCATCCCTGCTATGGCTATACCCGTGTAACCGAAAAGGACACCGGGTATCTGTGCGACTTCCTTTGGCGCAGGCATGCCCTGCGGGTGGAAGCGCAGCAGACCGCTATGCTGCCCTGCGTGATTACCGGGCTGCGGACAGCGGTGCGTACCTTCACCAATCCGGGGGAGGATGTGCTTTTGTTGACCCCGGTGTACGGCCCCTTTTATGCCTCGGTCAAGGAGAACGAAAGAAGGGTGCTGGAATGCCCGCTGACCAAGGACGAATCGGGCCGCTACAGCATCGATTTTGCCAAAATGGAAAGCCTTTTGCAAAAGGGTGTCAAGCTTTTGATGCTGTGCAATCCCCACAATCCCGTGTCCCGTGCCTGGTCAAGGGAGGAACTGCAGCAGGTGCTTGATTTGACCCGCAAGTATCACACCGTGCTTGCCGTGGACGAAATCCATGCCGAGTTCGTTTATAAGCCGGCCGAATTTGTTTCCATCCTGCATCTGGCCTGCGGGGAGGACAGGGTTGTATCCTTCATGAGCGCCAGCAAGACCTTCAATATCGCCGGTCTGCAGCAGGCGGTTATGATCAGCAAAAATCAGCAAATGCTGGGGGAGATGCAGCGTATTTTAAATGCGGCCGGGGGCACCTGCGGCAATATCTTTGCGCTGGCCGCCAATCAGGCTGCCTTCAGTGCCTGTGATGATTGGCTGGACGGGCTGATGGATTATCTGGATGGGAACAGAAAACTGCTGGCTGAAATTGTGCAAAAGGATTTCCCGGATGCCGTTTTGACCCCCATTGAGGCCACCTATCTGGGCTGGCTTGATCTGAGCGCCTATGGCATGACGGTGGAAAAGCTGACTGAAATCTGCAAAAAGCAGGGCGTTGCCTTCACGGGCGGCACGGTGTTTGGCGAGGCGGGAGAATATCATCTCCGGGTGAATTTCGGCTGCCCGTCGTCCCAACTGGTCGAGGGCATGAAGCGCCTCAAGCAAGCAATCGAGGAGGAAAAATCAAATGTCCGTTGATATGAAAAAACTGGAAGAAATACTCAAGTCCTATGAAGATGGGATGCTGCAGACCGCTCAGGAGTGGATCCGCATCCCCAGCGTCAAGGGTGAACCGGCCGAAAATGCTCCCTTTGGTCAGCATACACGGGAAGCCCTGGATTCGGCCTTGTCCGTCTGCAAAAAGCTGGGCTTTGAGGTGGATGATGTGGATGGCTATGCCATGCATGCGGAAATGGGCGAGGGCAGTGAGCAGGATGCGCTGGCTGTTTTGTGCCATTTGGACGTGGTGCCCGTGGGGGATGGCTGGACGATGGATCCCTTCTGCGGAACGATAGCGGACGGCAAGCTGTATGGACGGGGCGCCTGTGATGACAAGGGACCCGCTGCCGCTGCCTTGTATGCCATGAAGGCTGTGAAGGAGCTGGGCATTCCCCTGAAACGCCGGGTGCGGCTCATTCTGGGCGTGGACGAGGAAACGGGCTCGGCGGACATGGAATATTATAAGAAGGCACGGATCATGCCCCGGCAGGGCTTCTCCCCCGATGCCGCCTACCCGGTGATCAACATCGAAAAGGGTCGGGTTGCCCTGGAATTGACCGGAGAAAACGACCAGAGCGGGTTGAAGGTGCTGCAATTTAATGTGGGCGAGCGGTTTAATGTGATTCCGGGCAATGCCTCTGCCCTGGTGGAGGGCGGCGAGGAGCTGATTGAGCGGGTGAACCGCCTGTCCCTGGATTTCCCGGTCAGTGCCACGGCGGAAAACGGTGCGGTGCGCCTCACCACCCGGGGAATTCCCGGGCATGCGGCCATGCCGGAAGGCGGGCGCAATGCCATTTGCCAGATGCTGCTTGTGCTGAAGGCACTGGGCGTAAAGGGCGCATTGGCCGAATTGGCCGATCAAATCGGCATGACCTACTACGGCGAGGGTCTGAACATCGCCATGGAGGATCAGATTTCGGGCAAGCTGACCTGCAGCATGGGCATTATCCGGGTGGATGAGAAAAAGGTGTATGCGACACTCGACCTGCGCTGCCCGGTGTTGTGTGACTTGCCCTCCATTCCGCGCCTTGCGCAGATGGAATTGCATCACCTGACCGTGCACTGTGCTTCCAGCCATCCCGCCCATCATGTGCCTGCATCCAGCACGCTGGTGCGCAGCCTGCTTTCTGCCTATGAAGAGACCACGGGACTGAAGGGTGAGGCCATTGCCATCGGCGGCGGTACCTATGCCGAGTCCCTGGAGGAAGGGGTGGCCTTTGGCGCCCAGTTCCCGGATGATGCCGAAATGGCGCACCAGGCAGATGAGTATATAACGGTGGAAAGCCTGAAGAAGAATATGCGGATCTTTGCGAATGCCATCATCAAATTGGCCGCCGAATAAGGAGGAATTCACATGCCGCTCAAGCCGATTGCCATGTATCCCGCCTACCGCTTTGGGACATCCACACCCTGGGGCGGAAAAGGCCTGAAGGAAATGTATAAAAAGCCCATTCCGGATGACAGAACGGGGGAGGCGCTGGAGGTCAGCTGCATTCCGGGGCTTTGCAGCCGGGATGAAACGGGCAGGGAACTGCCTGAGCTGATTGCCCGGTATGGGGCTGCGCTGACAGGCAGCGAGGTGCATTCGCCCTTCCCTCTTTTGCTGAAATTGCTGGATGCCCGGGATACCCTGAGCGTGCAGGTGCATCCGGATGACGATTATGCCGCCCGGGTGGAGGGAAAGCTGGGCAAAACGGAGGCCTGGGTCATTCTGCGTGCCCAGGAGGGTGCAGAGCTGGTTTATGGTGTGATTCCGGGCTGCACAAAGGAGGCGCTGCATGATGCCTCCGTTGCAGGCAGTGAGGTGGAAAAATATCTGCGCAGGGTCAAGGTGAAGGCGGGGGAAACCTATTATATCCCCTCCGGTATGGTGCATGCCATCGGGCAGGGCATTGTGCTGTATGAAATTCAGCAATCCAGCGATGTGACCTATCGCTTTTATGATTGGGAGCGGACGGACAAGCAGGGCAACAAGCGCCAGCTTCATCTGGATAAGGCGCTGGATGTGACCGATTTGTCCCTTTGCCCGGATGCGGTCATCCCCTGCGTTTTGTCGGATGACGAAACGGGGCTTCATGAGCGTATTCTGGATGAGAAGTACTTTGGACTGGATCGCTATACCCGCTGTAATGGCATGGTCATTCATCCGGACAGACGGCGGTTTGCCATTCTGACTGCCCTTGCGGATGGGGAAATGACGGTTGGCGGGGAAAACATAGCGATCCCTGCCGGACAAACCTATCTCATGCCCGCAGACGGCGAGGATGTATATCTGAAGGGTGACATGTATCTGCTGGCCTATCCCACGGTCTGAGAACAATCATAAAGCCCCGGAGAAGCTTGTTCTTCCCCGGGGCTTTTGATACGAAATTAAGGAACTGCTGATTAAATCAGTTCGGATTTTTTCAAAAAATAGTCCTTCATAAAAATAAGGTAATTTGGTACAATTTTACCCTCTTAACTGTAAAAAATATGCCTTTTCAAGGAAGGGGTCTGGGGAAAACTCGCTTTTCAGCATGAAAAGCGTGGTTTCCCCAGGAATTAATCAGCGTTTTCTTAAGGAAATTTTACGGCAGGCTGGCGATGAATTTTGCCAGGTAATTTCTGTCAAAGAAGTGGCTCAGGTTTGTGATGAGCACATCGGCCTCTATGCCTTCATCGATATGGACGAAGCTGCCGTTATAGGTATAGCTGGAACGGACGCGGGAGGAGATGCTCATTACATTGCCGTCCGCCGTGGCAACGGTTTGCACCCAGCAGGCACCGCCGGTTGAATCCTGACCCAGCAGCACCACATACCCGGATTCCTTGAGGGCAGATGCCACCTCGTTGGAGCAGGAGAAGGAATAGGGCGAAATCAGGCAGTACAGGTTCAGATGGCTTATGGTATCCCCCTCTCCCCCCTGCACTCCGTCCAGGTCGATATCGGCAACCCACATATTGGTTGCCTGAGCGCCGGTGGTGGTATCGTAGGCATTGATGGCGTAGTAGCCCAGCATCCAGCATACCGTGTAGGTGCCCGCTGCGGTCTCTCCGCCCGGGCAGCAGCTCAGATCCAGTACAACATTCTTGATGGGGGAATTTTTCCGGTTGATGCGGCTGTTGGCATAGATAATCTTCCCGATGGTATCCTCAATTTCATCCGGATCGGAGGGGAATTCGCTGTAATAGTCGGTTTCGGACAGCGTGAATTCATCAATGGTCACAAAGGCCGTGTCGCCGATTTCCTCATAGAAGGGAACGCCGTCCGGGTAGGCAGCAGCCTGCGCATCGGTGAACCGCTCCCCCAAATCCGAGGCCAGCTGCATACTGATGGAAACGTTATCGGCATCTGCCGTTTCATTTCCCTGCCCGGTGTAGAAGGAAGGGGATACAAAGCCGGAATGCCCGTCTGCCAGGTAGCCCCAGGTCAGTTCCTCCAGCGCTCTTGTGGCAAGGGCAGGGTCATCCGCCAGCAAATCATCCTGAAGACCTGTGCTTTCAAACAGCGCATCAAAGCTTGTGATGTCATGGGTATCCTTCAGGCCATACTGGAAATCCAGCAGGAAGCACAGCTCGCTATAATTGAACTTGACCAGCGCTTCGGAACGTTCGCCCGTCTGTGCGTAGAAAATTTGCTGGAGAACAGAGGGCTGCGAATCAGCCGATTCCTCATCCTCATAGCAGTAGAAGGAATCATCCTCCTCGTCATAATAGTACCGGACGCCCTCTTCCTCGTCATAATAATAGAGGGCTTCCTCGTCTTTGTCATAGAAGAGATAGATATCCAGATCCTCATCGTAGTATGCTTCCGAATAATCAGGATCAGATGAAGAGGTATCGGAATTCTCATCAGAGAAGCCCTGGGTGCCTACCTGCACGAAGCTTTTTCCGTACAGAATCGAGCCGATGGAATCAAGGAAGAGCAAATCGCTGGCTGTCTGCAGGGGCAGGTAGCCTGTGCCGGATTCGTATACGAAATGAATGTCATAATCCTGGGCAAAATCGATTTTCACGTACTCGCCGGCTCGCTGGAACACCGACACGGACTTGAAATAGGGCATGGTATACATGGTGTATTCGTCCAGAACGGAAGCACAGTACGAGCATGCGACAAATGCATCGTAATCGGTAAATTCAACGGTGGAATGCTCAAAATCAATCAGGCACTCGCTGCCGTTTTCCCGCTTGAGCAGCGTGACGGCTCCGTCCTGTTCGGCAGTGAGGGCATAATCCTTGTCCTTCAGAACCTCCCGCGTGTTTTGCTCCAGAAGGGAAATAAGGGTCTGAACGGTGATGTAGGGTACGCAGGTGTCCCCGTTCAGGAAATAGACGGTGATATCGCCGATCAGATTGTCATTATTATACAGCGGAAGCGTCTCGGCGGTCATGCTGCCTGCGGCCAGGGCGGGCAGGGCGGATGTGCAGAGCATAATGCTCAGCAGTATACAGATGAAATGCGTTGAAACCCTTTTCATAACAGGCCTCCTGAAAATCAGTGTGGGTTGATGCGGTGATTTGGATATATGCCGAAAGACCAGGCTAAGGCACAATATCCCTTTGCAAATGAAGCATATTTATTCTACCACCGCTTGGGGGGTTTGTCAATTGCATTTTTCCTTTGTAAAGGTGATTGCACAAAAGAGAAATTGGGGAGGTTGGTCGGAATGAAAGAAAATTATGCCCCGGAATTGTGAGCAATTTGTATAATTTGGTTTCCAGTATTGACATTGTCGAAAATGGGATATAAAATAAGAGCGTGGTTTTTTCCGTATTCTGTATTTCGGAGGAATCAATGAGCGAATCCATGATGTTTGCCCCGGAAGCCTCACCGGCGTTGATTATCGAGGCGTCCCATACCCCGGATGCGCTGGCGGCGGCCAGCGGCGTGTACATATCCTACGCAGGCTCTGCCATGCTTTCGGAAGGAAGCTTTCCGCTGCTGAAGAATGAGGAATGGGTCTGGCTGACGGTGGAGAGCGGCACGGCCATGATCGAGGATGGCCTGGAACAGTATCTGCTGACGCAGTCGGATGCGGTTACCCTGCCCGTGCATTCGGAGGGGCTGGCCATCCATGCGGAGAAGGAAACAAGAATCTGGTGGTTTTCGGTCAGCGGAACGCTGAGCGATGCGTTCATGAACAGGCTGGGCGCACTGGACAGGCATATTACCAAGCAAAGCGCACTGCCCTCTCAGATGAATCTGGCACGGCACATTGTGCAGGCAACGGTTCGCAATCAGTCGGTGCAGGAATCATCCAGCGCCCAATTGCAGCAGCTTTTGTGGGCGATGCTGGCATCCCATGCCGGGCAGCCGGTTGCGCTGGAGGCTGTTTTGTCCCATGAGGTTGCCAAGGTGGTGGATGCCATGCGCCAGAACCAGTATAAGGATTGCCTGACGCTGAGCGCTATGGCCGCCCTGAGCCGTATGCCCGTGGAAACCTTCCGCAAGCGCTTTGCCGCCGAGGTGGGCATGCCGCCGCAAAGCTACCAATTATATTGTAAAATGGAGCGTGCCAAGGCACTGCTGCGGGAGGGCGCTACGGTTCGTGCCGCCGGAATTGCCGTTGGGATGAACGATCCGTATCATTTTTCCAAGGCATTCAAAAATGTAGTGGGAATGTCCCCCTCCGCTTATTCCAGGACGGTGCATCAATGAGAAATTTTTTGCCGTCCCCTGCTCTGAGCAAGGAGGAAGCCCGGATGAAATCCCCCCTGGAAATGGCCTATCTGGGGGATACCATCTATGATTTATTCGTGCGCCGGATGCTGCTGGAAAGGGGACTGAATGTCCGGGCTGCCCACAAGGAAGCGGTGAAGCTGGTCAATGCCCGTGCCCAGGCCGGCTTTGCCCAGCGCCTTGCCGGGCTGCTGGATGAGGAGGAAACGCTGATTTATAAGCGGGGGCGCAATGCCCATCCCCACCATGCTGCGCCCAAGGCGGCCAGCGCTGCGGAATATGCAGAGGCCACCGGGCTGGAGGCCTTGTGCGGATATCTGTATCTGACAGGCAACCTTGGGAGACTCAACGAACTGTTACAACTGCTTGAAAAAGGAGAATGATTATGCCGCAGACACATCTGAAGGTGAAATTGCTCACTCATACGCCTCAGCCGGAGAAGGCCTGCGCCCTGGCAGCCCGCATCTGCTATGCCAGTATCGGGGTGGATGAACTGACTGAAAAGGTGGAAAGCAAGGATCAGGAGGCCTTTTTGCGGCGCATTGTCGGGATGGGGCATGAAAGCGTGCTGGAGCATGCCTCCTTTACCTTTGTGATTGAGGGGGTCAGCCGCGCGCTGCTTGCCCAGATTACCAGACACCGCCTGGCTTCCTATTCCGTTCAGTCTCAGCGCTATGTGTCCCTGGCGGAGGGCTTCCAATACATTATTCCGCCCCGGATTGAAGCGCTGGGGACGGAGGCTAAGGCCGAATTCGAACGCCAGATGGAGCAGATGCATACCTGGTATATGGAATGGCAAAGCAAGCTGGGCAGCGGGGAAGGCAGCAATGAGGATGCCCGCTTTGTGCTGCCCAATGCCTGTGAAACCCGTCTGACGGTCACCATGAATGCACGGGAGCTGATGCACTTTTTCTCCCTGCGCTGCTGCGAAAGGGCGCAGTGGGAAATCCGGGCACTGGCCTGCGAAATGCTGCGCCTTGTCAAGGAAGTTGCTCCCTCGATTTTCCAAAATGCGGGCCCTGCCTGTGTCCGGGGCGCATGCCCGGAGGGAAACAAATCCTGCGGATTGGCATCACTCAAGCGAGCCTATTTTCAATCTTTGTAAGCTAAATAAAGGAGAGTAAAACAATGGCCTATTATCAGGATGTAAACAAAAAGAAAATGTCCCGTCAGGAGCATATGCGGCAGGATTTTGACCGGGAGGAAGAGGGCAGCCGTTACAACCATCACGGCAAGCCCCACGGCGAATTCCATGGAGATTTCCATAAGCCCTATGGCGATAAGCCCCATGGTGATTTCCATGGCGAGCCCCGCCGTCCCTACGGAGACAAGCCCTATGGCGATAAGCCCCGTGGTGATTTCCATGGCGAGCCCCGCCGTCCCTATGGTGACAAGCCCTACGGCGATAAGCCCCGTGGAGACTTCCATGGCGAACCCCGCCGTCCCTATGGGGACAAGCCCTATGGTGACAAGCCCCGGGGGGATTTCCATGGCGTGCCACGAATTCCCTAAGGGGACCAGCCCTGTGGGGCCGAGCCCGGCGG
>R18__coassemble_1582_pt1 | contig 23908 bp, 19 predicted proteins | sample R18__metabat2_high_PE_004 | metagenome-assembled genome bin R18
TTCAGGGGTAGGGCGGGGGGTAGAGGAGGCATCCACCGGGTCGTCTGCATTGAACAGGGCGTTCCAGGTTTCCTCATCCACCGTGCCTGTAATGGTCAGCCCATTGTATTCCTGGAATTTTTTGACGGCATTCTGGGTTTCGGTGTAATACCCCTGAGTGGTTTTATCACGGGTAAAGAAGCCCAGCTCCTTCAGCCTTTCCTGAACCTGCTGAACCTCCTTGCCGGTCGAGCCGTAGGCAAGCTTTTTCTTGAACTTGACCGCAGTGCTGGTTGCGGCAGGGCGGGGGGTGGCGGAGGCCGGCACAACCTCCAGGGAATTGAACAGCGCATTCCAGGTATCCGCATCCACCTCGCCCGTCTGGGTCAGACCGTTATACTGCTGGAATTTCTCCACGGCCTCCTTGGTATGGGACTGATAGTTCGTGGTGGTTTTTTTGTATGTGAAGAAGCCCAGCTCACTGAGGCGCTGCTGCACCTTTTGCACATCGGCGCCCGTAGAACCGACGGACAGCTTGCGGGTAAAGGGGGTTACCTTGTCCGCCGCCACCGTAATCTCGCCGGGGCGGGGAGTGGGGGTCGCTTCGGGGAGAATTTCGGCCTCCGACAGGTCGGAATAAAGCATTTCCAGGGTAGCCACATCGGCCTCACCCGTCACTTCCAGCCCATACAGCTTCTGAAAAATCTCCACAGCCTGCTGGGTGGTGGTTCCGTAAATCCCGTTTTGCTCGTCCGAGAAAAGCGCCATTTCCTTCAGCTTTTTCTGCATCTGAAGAACCGCATTCCCCTCATCCCCCGCTTTCAGGGGCAAATAGCAGGCACCGAAAATGACCTCCTGGGTATCAATATCGGCAATGCCCGTTTCTTCCAGACCGTAATTGTGCTGAACCTGCATAACGGCCTGGGCGGTTGCTTCATCGTAGGTCGCATCAGCCGCATCCAGATACCCAATGGTCTGCAGGCGGGTTTTCAGCTGCAGCACTTCCTCCCCGCTGTCCCCCGTTTTCAAAACAGTGAAATCCTGGGGCACAGCATCATCAAAATGCTCCTCCTGAGAAAGAGCGCAGAAACACATCAGGCAAAGCGCAAGCGCAACGAGCAACATCCGTTTCATTCCGGGCACCTCGGTTTACATCATTTAGGCGGCGCAAGATAAAATCCGCCGTATACAATTTAACGACATTTTTGCGCTTTTGTCAATATTTTCCGATGAATTTGTTACGATTTTTTTACAACAATTTGCCTAAAAAAGGGCTGCCCAAAGGGGCAGCCCAGAAAAAGCGTATTTCCGAAGGAATCAGTCGTCTTCTTCCTCTTCGCGGACAGCGCTCTCGATAATCTTCTTGGCGGCATCGCCGGGCATTTCCTCATAACGCTCAAAGCGCATGGTGAAGGAGCCGCGAGCCTGGGTCATGGAACGCAGGTCAGTAGCATACTTGAACATTTCGCCCTGGGGAGCTTCGGCGGTGACCCGCTGCAGATCCTCCACCTTGTCCATACCCATGATACGGCCGCGGCGCTTGTTCATGTCACCCATGATATCGCCCATGTATTCGTCCGGAACGAACACTTCCACGTGCATGATGGGCTCAAGCAGCATGGGAGAAGCAGTGGTCAGCTGTTTGAATGCCAGACGGGCAGCCGTCTTGAAGGCCATTTCAGAGGAGTCAACAGGATGGTAGCCGCCATCATACAGCTGAGCAGTCAGACCCACAACGGGGAAGCCGGCCAGCACGCCGTGACGGATGTTTTCACGCAGACCCTTTTCAACAGCGGGGATGAAGTTGCGGGGAACAGTGCCGCCCACAACCGCATCTTCAAAGTGGAATTCGGTATCGGTGGGATCGTCATTGGGACGGAAACGAATCTTAACATCACCAAACTGGCCGTGACCGCCGGTCTGCTTCTTGTGACGGCCTTCCACATCGATGGGCTTGCGGATGGATTCACGATAGGCAATCTTGGGATCAGACAGGGTAGCGGTAGCGCCGAACTTGGACAAAAGCTTGTTGCGCACCACGTCCAGATGCATTTCGCCCTGGCCGGACAGCAGCGTTTCGGTGGTTTCTGCATTCTTTTCGATCTTCAGGGAAGGATCTTCCTCCTGCAGACGAGCCAGACCGGAGAAGACCTTATCTTCTTCGCCCTGCTTGGCAGCATACACGGCCTTGGAAATGCAGGGTTCGGGATAGGCGATGGCATTGTAGCGGATGGGATTGGCCTGCTCGCACAGCGTATCGCCCGATGCGGTGAAGGACAGCTTGGACAGAGCCACGATATCACCGGCATTGACGGAGGCAGCCTGCTGCTGCTTTTTGCCCGTCAGGAAGTAGAGACCGGCGGCCTTTTCAGCCTTTTCGCTGTTGGCGTTATACAGCGCAGTAGCGGGGGTCAGAGTACCCGAGCAAACCCGGACGATGGACAACTTGCCCACGAAGGGGTCAGCGATGGTCTTGAAAACAAAGGCAGAGAAGGGCTCAGAGGAGGAGCACTTGCGCTCGGCGGGCTCATCATTCTTGATGTTGATGCCGGCCGCACAGGCATCCTCGGGAGAATGCATATAATCCGCAATAGTATCCAGCAGCTTGGCCACGCCAACGCCGGTAATGGAGGAGCAGGGAACGACGGGCACGATGGAGCCGTCCTTCATGCCGGCCCGGAAGCCGCCCACGATCTCCTCATGGGTCAGTTCTTCGCCTTCCAGATACTTCATCATCAGGTCATCATCCGTGCCGGCGGCGGCTTCGGTGATTTCTTCCATGGCGGAGGAAATGGCGCTTGCCATATCGGCGGGAACGGGAACTTCCTTCAGACCCTTGCCGGTGCCTTCATAGGCCTTGTTTTCCAGCACATTCACCACGCCCTTGAACCCGGCGCCCTGGCCGATGGGCAGCAAAAGGGGCACAACGGAAGAGCCGAACTTATCCCGCAGAGCATCCAGCACCTTATTGTAATCGGCATTTTCGGTGTCCATCCGGTTGACGATGAACATACGGCAGACGTTATTCTTGGCGGCATAGGACCAGGCCTTTTCCGCACCGACCGTCACGCCGGACACAGCGCCCACCACGATACCGGCAGTTTCCACTACCCGCAGTGCGCCGATCATTTCGCCGATAAAATCGAAGTATCCGGGCACGTCAATCACATTGATTTTGTTATTCTTCCATGCAATGGGCGCAACAGCGGCAGAGATGGAAAAACCGCGCTTGCTTTCTTCAGGATCGTAGTCGGAAACGGTGGTCCCGTTTTCAACCTTGCCCTGACGGTCAATGAGGCCAGCGGCATAGAGCATGGACTCAGTCAGCGTGGTCTTGCCCTCGCCGCCATGACCAAGCAAAGCAATATTGCGGATCGACTTGGTTTGATAATCAGCCATGAGTAGTTTCCCCCTAAAATATATTTTGTCGTGCATTCAATGCAATGTGCAACAAATAAGTGAATGAATGCGAGTGGATTCGCAATCTCTAAGGAAACGCTGGTTTAATGAGGTGGTCTGGCTGCGGATGAATTTTGATGCAGATACGACTGCAAAATTCGCAGGTTTACTGGATGACCCAAGAATTTTGCGGGAAATAGATGCGCAAAAGTCGCCGCAGACAGTGCCGCCGAATAAAACAGCGGTTCCTATACATCATAACAGAAAACACGGCAAAATTCAAGTTATAATTTCAAAAAGATTGCGAAAAACAGCCAGATTATTTTCATTTCCGGAGGAAAAAAAGGAAATCTCCCCTTTTTTTTCGGAATTTTCCAATAAATCGCATTCCTCCAGCCGCCTGATGAGCTGGCGGACGGTCCCCTCATTGCCGTCAATCACCCGGGTATGGGAAGAAAAATGCGCCGCAATGGCTCTTTTCAGAAACACATAGTGGGTACAGCCCAGCACGGCCGCATCAACAGTTTGCCCGGCATAGGGCAAAAGCAGTGCATTCAGGTAATCATGCAGTGCCGGGGAGGACAAGTCCCCCTTTTCGGCAAATTCCATCAGACCCGGGCAGGGCAGGGAGACGGCATTCTGCCCGTATCTTTCATATAAATCGGCATATTTTTCGCTTTCCAGTGTGCCCGGTGTCGCCATCACCAGCACAATGCCGTTTTTGCGCAGCATAGAGGCCGGCTTGAGCGCCGGTTCCATGCCGATAATCGGAACAGAAAGCAGGCTGCGCAATTCCCTGGCCGCGCAGGCCGTTGCGGTATTGCAGGCAATGACGATAGCCTTTGCGCCCCGGTTCAGCAAAAATTCGGCAGCATTTTGCGCCAGATGCAGCACCTCGTCCTTGCTTTTTGTGCCGTAGGGCGCATTTTTGCTGTCACCGTAGTATATGAAATCCTCCCTGGGCAGCAGCCGAACCGCTTCCCGCAGCACGCTGATGCCGCCCGAGCCGCTGTCAAACACGCCGACAGGCGCATGACGATCCATCTGATTCCTCCGTTTTTCTGTCATAAAATCAGTCCGAAACAAGCTTTTCCCTTGATGCCTTGCCCAGCTCGCTCCTGCCGTAGAAAATAATCAGCAAAATGGTGCACAGCACCCAGCCCACCGGATAGGCCAGGGCAACCGCCAGCCGGGATGGGCAGAGCTGCTTGGTCACAAACAGATAAATCTGCCGCACGGCCACGAAGCTGATGAGCATTATATAGGTAGGAAGCTTGGAATTGCCGATGCCCCGCAAAGCGCCCGCATAGATGTTATGGAAGCAGCAGAACAGGTAAAAGGGTGTAATAATCTGAACAAAATAGGTGCCGTATTCCAGTGCCGCCTCCGAATCGGAAAACAGGGTCAGGATGGGGCGCGCGAATATGAGGGCAAGGGTCATCAGCACCACCGTGCAGCCGATTCCCAGCCTGATTGAGACCGAAACACCCCGGGCAGCCCGGGTGCGCTTATCCGCCCCCCAGTTTTGTCCCACAAAGGTGGTAGAGCCCAGGCCGATGGACTGCAGGGGCAATGTGACGAAGGCATCCATCTTATTATAAATGGTCCAGCCGGCCATGCAGGAGGTGCCGTATTCGTTGATATAGGACTGGACAAACACATTGCTGAAGCAGGTGACAGCCGACTGGATGGCCGATGGCAGGCCGATTTTCAGCATATCCCGGAGCAGCTTTTTATCCAGGCACAGCTTATTCCAGCAGATGGCGTAGTCCGCCTTGACCCTGGTCAATGTAATCAGCACAAGAATGGCGGAGACAAGCTCGGCAATGATGGTGGCATAGGCAACGCCCTTGACCTTCATATCAAAGCAAATGACAAAGAGCAGATCCAGTGCCGTATTGGTGACCGCCGATACAATCAAAAAATACAGCGGCCGTCTGGAGTCCCCCACTGCCCGCAGAATGCCCGAGCCTACATTATAAATGGTCAGCCCGCTCAGCCCGGCGAAATAAATCACCAGATAATCGGTGGCATCAGGCAGCACATCGCCCGGGGTCTGATTGAGCCGGAGCATGGGATTCACCAGTGCCAGCCCCACAACCGTTCCCACAACGCACAAAATCAGGGTGGAAACGATGGTTGTCTGCACGGCTCTGTGCAGATTTTTCCCGTCATGGGCGCCGTAAAGCTGGGCAATCACAACGGATGCGCCTGTGGCCAGGCCGGCAAAAGCACCCACAACGGTGTTGATAATCGGTCCGTTGCAGCCAACGGCGGCAAGCGCCTGTTCATTCACGAATTTTCCCACAACGATGGTGTCCACCGTATTATACAGCTGCTGAAAAAGCAGCCCGATGAACATGGGAACAGCAAACTCCACTATATGTTTCCAAATGACCCCGCTGGTCATATCGTGATCGGCACTCTTTCGCATGATAATACCGCCTTTGCGCATAATCACCTGCTCTATTATAGCCCTTTTCCCGGATTTTGCAAGTAGCAGATGCAATTTTTCTGCTCCGGCCCTGTTTGCTCCAAACCCTTTCATCCAAAAGAGAGACCGACATGCGGTCTCCCCAAATGAAATTGTGACAGGATTCAGATTTCCCTTTCCTTGCCCATGAAGCACACGGCCAATGTACCCGGCCCGCAGTGCGAACCGATGACCGGCCCCACCGCCTGGGTACGGAAGGCCTTGATATTCGGAATCTTCTGAATGAGCATTTCCTTGAGCTTCTCGGCATCCTGCGGCACATCGGCATGCATGATGACCACTTCCTGGCTTTCCGGATTTTCAATCAGGGCACAGGCCTTATCCACCAGATAGCGCATGGCCTTTTTCCTGCCCTGCACCTTATCCGCCGGGTCAATCTTTCCGCCCCGACCCATCACCAGAATGGGCTTGATATCCAGCACCGAGCCAAAGAAGGCCGATGTGGAGGAAATGCGCCCGCCCCGCTTGAGATACTTGAGATCGTCCACGGTAAACCAGGCATGGGAACGCATTTTATTATCCTCTACCCACTGAGCCACCTCGTCCATGGACTTGCCCTGGAGATACAAATCATGAGCCTGCTCTACCAGCATGGTCTGGGGGGCGCAGATGGACAGGGTATCCACCAGCACAAACCGGCGCTCCGGATACTTCTGCAAAAGGATGTCCCGGGCTTCCCGGATGTTTGCAATGGTGTTGGACATATTGGAGGAAAAGGCGATGAACAGCAAATCCTTTTCCTTCAGAATGGGCTCGAAATATTCCAGATAATCGGCCGTAGGCAACAGGCTGGTTACAGGCGATGCGCCTGCACGCATTTTATCGAAGAAAGTATGCGCATCCACTGTTTTGCCGCCGTCGTCAAAATACTCCACCCCATCCAGCACATAGGGCATTTTGACAATGGGCAAATGGCGTTTTTCGATGATTTCATAGGGCATATCGCTGTCGCTGTCAGTCATCAATACATAGGGCTGTTCCATAGCGGATGACCTCCTTGTACACTAAATCCGGGGCGGGCAGTAAGCACGCTACCCCCATTATATACGAAAAAGCAGTTCAATGCAACCTTTTCTTTCAATGCTTCAAAAATTTTTTCAAATAAACGGGATTGGGCTGTCAATCGGTATCTTCAATGTAACCCAGACGCCTGACCGCATAAATGTACAGCAGCATGGCGCTTGAATAGTAAACCGAGCAATCGGTCATATGGCCGGTCAGCGGATCGATTTCCTGGGTAAAGGGTCTTTGGGCTGTTGCCAGGCGATCCACCCATTTTTCAAGCAGAATGTCATAGTCCCTTCCTGCGCCGTAATCGTCCATCCACCGCTGACATCTCAGGGCAGTCAAGGCCTGAGAGAAATATCCCCAGCAGTTGCTTTGCGCATGATTCCTGATGCACTCGCTGTTTACTGCCATGGAGGGGAAGGGCCAGGCTGTCCAGAATTCCTCCGGATTTTTCATGTGGCGATTGTAGATTACATCAAACTCGCCCTGGGTCAGCACCTTTTCCGTAAACACATTGGAGATGGCAATGGAGAGGAATTTGCGCTTTTGCCCCCTGGCATCCACATCATAGAAAAACGCATCATCCTTGTCATAGAGCAGCTCAAACATTTTGCTGCGGACTGCCTCTGCCCTTTGCTTCCATAAAAGCGCTTCGTCCGCCCTGCCCAGCATTCTTGCCATATCGCTCAGGGCCATTCTGTCCCCGAAGAACACCGCATTCAAATCGGAGGCCAGAATGGGCAGCATATCCCCCTGCACGGGCACTGTGCCGTAATCATCCGGGCATTGATTGTCCACATCCGAAAATCTTGCGCTGTTGTCATGCCCCGTATCAAACAAGCAAAACAGCTCAATCAGCCCCTGATGGCTTGTCATGCGGTTGGCGCAGAGCCATTCATCCCACCTGGTCAGCCGCTCATAGGCCTCCTGCAGGAAATCCCTATCGCCGCACAGTTCATAGGCCTCCAGGCACAATCTGCCAAAGGACACGCATTCCTGAATCTGGTTATAGCCCACGGCCTTACGGTGATCGCTGTTGCCCCGGATCAATGAGGGGTCAAGCACCCGGAAGGGAAGCCGTCCGTCCTCTCGCTGATTGCGCAGAAACAGCAGCATCTGATTTTTCGCCACCTGCTTTCCCACATCCCCGCCAAAGAGCCTGCCATAGCACACCCCATCAAAGGCATGCTCCAGCCAGACCCCCGGATAGGTGGTGGAAATCAGGCAGCAGGGCCCGGGATTATCGCCGATATTCCGGATATGAAAATTTTGTATGCGCTCCACTGCCTCATTATAGCGGCGCAGGATTTGTTCTTTGTCAGCCATCAAGCCCTCCGGATTCTGTTTCTTCTTCTATTTCTTCAATCCATCCGGGATTTCCCGGTATGGGACAGCGGTTTTTTCTGATGGAAGCCCGAATCTGGCAATAGCAGCCGCACAGTCTGCAGGTGGCCTGCCAGCGGTTGGGGCAGGAAGCGCACACGCTGATGCGGGCGCGGTAGGTTTCCTCGCTCACCCTGTCCTCCGATTCCAGTTCGCCGATTACCCGGTCCAGATATTCGGTCAGGCACTCCCCGGACAGGTTCATATCCCTGCATTTCAAACAGAGCAGGTCTCCTGCAACATAGGGCATCAGAAAATCTCCAGTGCGACCACGCTGACAGGGGGCATTGTAAAGGAAACCTCGCTGCCGCACACCGAATAATCGGTGAAAACCTCCGGCTTTACGGCATCGGGAGCATCAAAGGTGTTGTGGGCATGCACATCCCCGGTCAGGATGCTGGCCTTGACTGTCTGGATAGGCAGACCATCCGCCAGCAGAGATACCTTTTCGCTTTCATCCATGGAAAGGTTGGCCAATGTCACATAAACATGCCCGTCCTCGCTTACCGAAGCAGAGCTTGTTACCTTGCCAAAGGGCTTGCACCCCTGTGTCAGCACAGGCGAATCATCCATGGATTCAATCAGCTGCGCACCCTGATGAGGCGCAAACATGGCAAACACATGATAGGTGGGGGTCAGCAGCATTTTTTCGCCGTCCGTCAGCATAACAGCCTGCAGCACGTTGATCAATTGGGCGATATTGGCCATATGCACCCTGTCCGAATGCCGGTTGAAAATGTTCAATGTCAATGCGGCCACCATGGCATCCCGCAGGGTGTTTTGCTGATACAAAAAGCCGGGATTCGTCCCTTTTTCCACATCAAACCAGGTGCCCCATTCATCCACGCACAGCCCGATTTTCTTTTCCGGGTCATACCTGTCCATGATGGCGCCGTGCCCTGCGCAAAGGGTCTCCATGAAGGTTGCCCGGGAGACGGTTTCGTAATAGGCAGCCTCATCAAAGTCGCAGGCACTGCCCTTTTTCTGCCAATTGTCATAGGGAACGGTATAGTAATGCAGGGACAGGCCGTCCATCATATTCCCGGCCTTTTTCATCAGGGTTTCTGTCCATGCCCAGTTTGGATTGCTCATGCTGGTGCCCGGGCCGCAGGCGATCTTGTAAATTTTATTCTCCCCGTAATTGCGCACATAGGTAGCATATCGCCTGAACTGGTCGGCATAAAAATCGGCGGTCATGTTGCCCCCGCAGCCCCAGTTTTCATTGCCCACGGCAAAATACTTGAGCTTCCAGGGCTCTTTTTGACCGTTTTGTTCCCGAAGAGCGGTCATGGGAGACACATGATCCCCCGTCATATACTCCACCCAGTCCTGCATTTCCTGCACCGTGCCGCTGCCCAGGTTTCCGTTTACATAGGGCTGGCAGCCCACCTGGCGGCACAGCTCATAAAATTCATGCGTGCCGAAGGAATTATCCTCCACAATGCCGCCCCAGTGGGTATTGATCATCTTTTTGCGTGTCTCATTGGGGCCGATGCCGTCACGCCAATGATATTCATCGGCAAAGCAGCCGCCCGGCCAGCGCAGGACAGACAGCTTCATTTTTTTCAGCGCCTCCACCACATCGCTGCGCATGCCGTTCACATTGGGGATCGGCGAATCAGTCCCTACGAATACCCCATTGTAGATGCACCGCCCCAGATGCTCGGAAAAATTGCCGTATATTTCGGGATGGATATAGGATTTTTTCATTCCGGGATTCAGAATCAGGCGCATATCGTTTCCTCCTGCCCAAATTTATTTTATGCTTTGATCAGTCTGAGGCGAATAACCCCTTCGATTCCGGACAAATCATCCGCCAGAGCCTGGGGCACTTCGTCATCAAAATCAAAAATGGTATAGGCCACATCGCCCTTGGATTTGTTCACCAGATTTTCAATGTTCAGCCCGCTCTGGGAAATTCTTTCGGTCATCATCCCCAGCATACCCACCTTATTGGCATGGATGATGGTCAGCCGGTCGCCCTCGGCCCGGGCAAAGGACACATTGGGCAGATTGACCGAGTTGATGATATTGCCGTTTTCCAGATAATCAATGGTCTGACGGGCGGCCATGACAGAGCAGTTTTCGTCCGCCTCGGGCGTGCCTGCCCCCAGATGGGGCGTAAACACCACATGGGGATGCTGCATCTCACGGGGGGTGGGGAAGTCCGTGGCCAGGGCACGGATTTTGCCCTTGTCCAGCGCATCGCACACCGCATCGTTATCCAGAATGGGGCCACGGGCGTAGTTGATGAGGTACACCCCGTCCTTCATTTTCTCGATTTCCTTGGCGGAGATGAAATTCTTCGTTTCGGGATTGAGCGGAATATGCACGGTAATGATGTCGCTTTCCTCCAGCAGCGCATCCAGCCCGGATACCAGATGCACGGTTTCCTTCAATTCCTGCACCCTGGCATGGGGCAGATAGGGATCGAAGCCGATCACCTTCATGCCCAAATCGTCACAGGCACGGGCCATGCGGGAACCGATGGCACCCAGCCCGATGATGCCGATGGTCTTGCCCATCAGCTCAGGCCCCCGGTACACCTCCTTGCCCTTTTCCACCGTTTTGCCCGCATCGCTTTCATCGGTTGGCAGATTTTTGACCCATTCCATGGCATTGAAGCCATTGCGCATGGCCATAATCATGGCGGCAATGGTCAGCTCCTTGACCGCATTGGCATTGCCCCCCGGGCAATTGAACACGCAGATGCCCAGCTTTGTGCATTTGTCCACCGGGATGGTATTCACCCCTGCGCCGATGCGCACAATGGACTGCAGCCTGCCCCCCAGCTCGATATTATGCAGGGGGGTGGAATGCACCAGAATGCCGTCCGGATTTTCCGCATTGTCGGACAGCACATATTTCTTCTCATCAAACTCCCTGCGCCCTGCCTGAGCCACATTATCATAGGTTTTAATCTGATACATCATCAATTACCTCCTTATTTAAATTGCATTTCGTACTGCTTCATGGTTTCAATCAATTTTTCCACGCCCTCCATGGGCATCCCGTTGTAGAGGCTGGCTCTGCAGCCCCCTGCCAGGCGGTGTCCCTTCAGGTTGATCAGCCCCCTGCTTTTTGCAAGGTCAAGGAATTCTTTGGTCTGTGCCTCATCAGGAAGCGTAAAAATCACATTCATGATGGAGCGATCTGCCCGGCGCACAGGATTGGAAAACAGGGCGGATTGGTCAATAAAATCATACAGCGCCCCCGCCTTTTGCCTGTTGCGCCTTTCCATTTCGGGCACGCCGCCCTGTTTTTCCACCCATTCATACATCAGCCCCGCCATATAGATGGCAAAGGTCGGGGGGGTGTTATACATGGAATCATGCCGGGCGGCAACCTGGTAGCGCATGGACACGGGAACGGTCTCATCCAATTCCCTTTCCAGCAAATCCTTCCTGATGATGACCACCGCCATGCCGGCCGGCCCCATATTTTTCTGCGCACCCGCATAAATCAGCCCATAATCCGGCACATGAATGGCTTTGCCCAGTATGGCACTGGACCAGTCGGCCACAAGCGGCACATCGGCGGCTTGCCCGTCTGCATCAGGCAATACACAGGCCGGCACCTGATGGGGCAAATCATTGTAGCAGGTGCCGAAAATGGTGTTATTGCCCGTGATGTGCAGAAAGCGCGCCCCCTCTGGCAGACCTTCCGCCCCGGGAATATAGGTGTAATTTTCCGCTTTGGAGCTGGCAACACAGACTGCGTTTCCCCACCGGGCACCTTCCTCCATGGCCTTTGCGGCGAAATTTCCGCTTTGCACATAGGCCATGGTGTCCCCATGCCTTGCCAGATTCATGGCCGCCATGGAGAACTGGGCAGTCGCACCCCCCTGCATGAACAGGATCTCATACTCCGGGGGGATTTCCATAATCCGCCGGAGAGTCTCCTTCGTTTTCTGCAAAATATCGGAAAACGCCGGCGTGCGATGGCTCATTTCCATCACGGAGCAGCCGGCACCCGGATAGCACAAAAGCTCGCTCTGAGCCTTTTTCAATACTTCCAGCGGCATCTGGCTGGGGCCTGCCGAAAAATTATAAACACGATTTTCTTCCAAGGAAATCCCCCTTTTACGGGCCGAAGGGGTGACATGACACCCTTTCTGCAGATTACCCGTCCATTATAATGGTAAAAAGTGCTTGCGTCAAGCTTCAAATTTCCGTCCATTGCAAACAATATTCCAAGGCTTACAAAGCCATAACCGTCATAATGCCAAAGGGTCTGGTTGGCAGCTCAAAGGTATCCGAAAGCCCCAGATCCGCCTTTTTTTGCTCCTGCAAATCACACAGGAAAAGCTGCTTTTTTTCGGGCAGATGCAAAATGCACTTGCCTGTCCGTCCAAAGGGCTCATACAGGCGCAAAATCACCTGATTGGAAGCCCCCAAATCCTCCGGCTGCTTGATGGTTTCCAGCACAGCCCCCTGTGCCCAATAGCCCTTCACCGGGTTGGTATGCCCCGGATAAACGGGCGTGTTCATCTCGCTTGCCCGCTGCAGCACATTGCTTTCCCCAAAGGGCACGGCAAGGGGCAAAATGGCAAACCCAAAGTCATGGCAGCCTCTGTCCACCGTTTTGTCCGGCACAACGGGAGACCGCAAAAGGGTCATAGAGATACAGTCCTCCCGGGCGCTCAGCCCGTAGACCGAATCATTCAGCACGGCCAGCCCCCGATCCGCCTCGCACAGGGCACACCAGCGGTGCGTGGACATTTCGAACTTGTCCGCATCCGCCTTATTGTGAATTCTGCAGGGACGGCGCAGGAACCCGAACTGCGTCTCACACAGCACCTCCTGGGTGAAAATATTGCTTTCAAAGGCCAGCTTAAGCATTTTATGTGTTTCCTGCCAGTCAATATGCAGGGAAAGGTCAATCTGGTCGGACTGCCCATGCAGGGCAAGGGTTTGGGTAAAGGGACTATTCCCGATGCGCCCCGCAAAGGTAATCTGCACGCACCCAGGCAATTCATTTACCCCTGTGCAAACCACCTGTTCAGGCTCTTGTGCCGGCACATCCCTGTAATCCGGGGACAATTCCCAGGCATCATACACGCACTCCACATTTTTGTACAGCCGCAGGGCATTCATTTTCTGCCCCTTTTTCATCAAATCAAGCCCGTTTCGCTTGTCATACAAAGCGGTGATTTCCCCCTGATTGCTGACAGAAAACCGCATGAGGCTGTTTTCAACAATCATTTCATCGCCCTGCCTTGTCAGGCGCACATTTCCCTCTTCCCGCACCGGAACAGGAGCGGATACCCCGCAGGGGGGCAGTTTGTAAACCTGATTCCCCTTGTCGGAGCGGATGGTTCGCTCCCAGGGCAGCGGATTGTAATAAACCAGGGCTTCCTCAGGGGAATCATTCATCAGGCAGGAAATTTCCGTCTGCATATCGGCGCAAAGCCCCTGCAGCGTCTCCTCCGCTTCCTTTCGCACGCATTCCACGGATACGCCCGCCGCCACATCGTGGAAGGTATGCAGCAAAATCACCCTCTGATGGTCATGCAGCTTTTCATAATAATCCTGTCCCTTGCCCTGCAGACACACCAGCATTTCCAAATCATGCAGCAGACCCTCTGCCCGGCGCAAAAGGGCTTTGACCTGATGCTGCACCGAATAGGTTCCCCTGTGCCAGTTCAGATACAATTCCCCGCTGTGGACATTGTAGGCGGCGGACTGCGCAGACAGTTCAAAGTATTCCCGGAGCGTTCCGTACCGGGTTTTAGGCAGTCCCTCCAGATTCTTCATACGCCGCAGCATTTCGGGCATATCCCGTATGGCACCGCCGCCCCCGTCCCCAAACCCAAAGGGATAGAGCAATGTATCGATATGGCTATTCTGGGTTCGATCCGTTTCCCAGCGCTTGACCAGTTCCTTGGGGGTGACCTCCGCATTGGCCTTGAAAAAGGACAGTGCCTGTACCCGGCTGCCGTCCAGCCCCTCCCAAATGAAATTCTGGTAAGGGAATTGCTCGCATTCGGGGTCTGCACGCAAAAGCTTCTGGGTTGCAAAATAGTCAATGCCAAAGCCCTTCATAATCTGGGGCAGCGCAGCCGAAAAACCGAAGGTATCGGGCTGCCATGCACAGCAGGGGGTAACGCCCAATTCCCCTTCAAACCACCTTTTTCCCCACAAAAACTGGCGAATCAGGCTTTCGCCCGAGGGAATATTGGTATCACATTCCACATAAAAGGCGCCGTCCGCCACCCCCTGCCCGGCCTGTACCTTTTCCTTCATGCGGTCATATAATTCGGGCTGCATTTCCCTCAGCATTTCCAGCAGGGGCGGTTCGCAGACCAGAAAATTGTATTCCGGATATTCATCCATCAATGCCAGTTGATTGGCATAGGTGCGGCATACCTTGTGCCGGGTTTCCTCAAAGGGCCACAGCCAGGCCAGGTCAATATGGGATTGCCCGATCAGATGCAGACAGGGGGCGGTGGAGCCGTTTGTGCATTCCAGCGCAGGTTTCAGCGCATCCCTTGCCTTCTGCACCGATTGAGGCAGCACCGTAGCGGGCAATTCCGGGTCAAATAAATGGGTAAAATCCACCAGAGCCTGGGCAACCTTCTGGGCACGCAGGGAATGTTCCGGCAATAGCGGCAACAGCCCGCACAGCACCTCCACATCCAGATGCAGCTGATAAATTTCCTCATTCCACAGGGCAACGAAGGTGTTCCCCACCTGAGCCTGGGGCTTGGTCACATCGGGCACAGGGTCGATTCCCGCCGGGCAGGGGCCGAAATTTTCCAGCCGGGGGCCGTTCCCGGCATAGGCCTCGATCAGTAAATCGAAGGTATCCCCCGGCCTGGAGTGCCTGGTCAGCGTCACATATTCGTGCTTTTTATCCACCGAGCCGGCGGCCTGCCCGTTCACAAAAATCAGACTTTCCCCGCCCACATTGCAAAACAAAACAAGCCTGCTCCCCTCAGGGCATCCCTTTGGCGACACAGTCCCCCGGAAAAAGCGATATTCCCGCATCAGCCCCCATTTTGTTCCCTGGGGAGCGGGTACAAAATCCCCGCTTGGGGCTTGACCCATTTCCAGTGAAACGCTCCCTAGGGGCGTATAAATCATTCTTTTCAGGCAATTGCGCCATGCCTCGATGCGCTGGGCATTTTTTCTGCCGATGTTATACATACAAGCACCTGTTCCTTCCAATTTAGTTCCAAAACTGATTCCCGGCTGTTTTGACAATATTATTTTTCTGCAACCCGGTTCATACCCTGACCGGATACGAAAATCATTTTATCGGGTATCAGCCGTAAATGTCAAGAAAAAAACATAAAAAAAACATAAAAAAGCGAAAAACCTCTTGACAGGATACCCCCCCCCAGTATAATGTTTTATGTACCCATGCATACCAACCGGCGTTGGCCGGTATGGGGCTTTTTCGGGTACGCCGTGCGGACTGCATTTTTGTTCGCATTTTGTCCGATGCATGGCTAAAAAAATGAAAAAAAACGAAAAAAGTGATTTTTTTGATCAGAGTTGTTTCTTTTATATTGTTTTTTTCTCCCATGCATTGACAAACAAAAATTTTCCTGTATAATGGGTGGTGGATGTTCGTATTTCATGCATTGCAAAGGCTTGCATGAGGTCAGCTTGATCTGACCTCGTACAAGCAAGCGCCGAAAGAGCATCCCCCCGCCTGTTCACCGTTTTTGCTTTTGAGGGGCGGCAACATTCGCCGGAAGGGGTTTCACATGAATCGATTTGCTCTGCGGGAAAAGAGTTTCTGGCGCAAAACGAAATGGACGCTTTTCCTGTATGATTCACTGATTTTTATTATTGTATTCTGCACGCTTCTCGGGCTGTATACCGGGCAGGCGGGCAGAGTCTGGACGGCGGGGCTGGTGCAGTGCCTGCTTGCTTTTGTTTGTATTTTTTCCTCCCGGCTGGCGCTTGGCATCTATAAGCTGATCTGGCGCTACGGCGGCATTCAAAGCTATATCCGTCTGCTGATGGCCGATGCCACCGGGTTTTGCTGCTATTATCTGCTGCAATTGCTGTTTCCCAAAGCCATCCAGGCAGATTTTATCGCTGCTTTGCTGATCACTGCCCTGAATCTGCTCATTTCCCTTGCCATGCGCATGGTTTACCGCTATGTGTACAAATGCGGCAATGACAAGACCCCCATGGGGCGGCTGAGCCTGAAGGTGCTGCGCCTTGTGCTGGGCAAGAATGCCTCCCCCGGCAATACGGTTCACCGGGTGAAAACGGCCATTGTGGGGGCAGGGCGTGCCGGGGTTATGCTGGCCGAGGAAATGCGCTCCGACCCGGATGGATACTACGATCCCCGCTGCTTTGTGGATAAGGACAGCAAGAAGGTCGGCCGGGTTGTGGGGGATATTCCGGTCATTGCGGATAACGAGGAAATCTACACTACGTTGCGCAAAATGGAGATTCAGCAAATCGTGTTTGCCATTCCGGGCATCTCCCAGCAAAGGCGGCGGATGCTGTATGAGCGCTACAAGGATTGCGGCTGCGCCCTGAAGGTATACGACTATGCCCTGATGAATGTGCCCAATGCCAAGCCCATTCTGCGGAACTTTGATATTGAGGAATTGCTGTTTCGCCGTCCCCTGACCGTGTGTGATGAGCACACCAATGCCCATTACAAGGGCAAAAGCATCCTGATTACGGGCGGCGGCGGCTCCATCGGCTCGGAATTGTGCCGTCAATTGGCCAAAATGGAGCCCAAGGAAATCATTTTGCTGGACATTTATGAAAATGGGGTGTATGATGTACAGCAGGAGCTGCGGATTTCCATGCCCGCCCTCTCCCTCAAGCTGGAAATTTGTTCCATTGCCAACCGTCCCGCCATGGAGCGGGTGTTTGAGAAATATCATCCCCAGATCGTCATCAATGCCGCCGCCCACAAGCATGTGCCGCTGATGGAAAACAATGCCATCGAGGCGATTGAAAACAATGTCATGGGCTGCCGGGTGGTGGTGGAGCTGTGCGAAAAGTACGGCGCCGAGCAGATGCTGATGGTTTCCACCGACAAGGCGGTCAACCCCACCAATGTGATGGGCGCCACCAAGCGGATGTGCGAAATGATTGTGCAGTCCGCCTCGGTGGGCAGCAAGGTCAGGTACAGCTGCACCCGCTTTGGCAATGTGCTGGGCAGCGCAGGCAGCGTTGTTCCCCTGTTCAAAAAGCAGATTGCGGCGGGCGGACCGGTGACCCTGACGGACAAGCGCATCATCCGCTATTTCATGACCATCCCGGAAGCCAGCCAATTGGTGCTGATTTCGGGGGCTATGGCAAAAAACGGCGAGCTGTTTGTGCTGGATATGGGGCAGCCCGTGCGCATTTATGACCTGGCGCAGAGCATGATTCAGCTGTCCGGTGCCAAGGGCATTGAGATTGTGGAAACGGGTCTGCGTCCCGGGGAAAAGCTGTATGAGGAGCTGCTCATTCATACCGAGAAGATGGACAAGACGGCCAATTCCCTGATTTTTGTCGAAAGGGATCAGCCGCTTGAAAAGGATGACCTGGCGAGGCGGCTTCATCTGCTGGAAAAGGCCTGTGCAAGCGGCAGCAATGAGGATGCACGCAATGCCCTCAAGCAGGCTGTGCCGACCTACCTGAGCCCGGAGGAAGTGAACAGGCATGCCCAATCCGCCCCTGAAATGCAAATGAAAATGAAAGTGCGGCTGTAAATGCAAAAGTACATGCAGAGGTAAGCTTCCATGAAGAACACCAGACTGCGTTTGTCCCGCCGGGAAGTGCTGATTGGTTTGGCCGTCATTGTGGTGCTGGCGGGGCTGTACCTGATGGGCGAGCAAATCGAAAACAGCCAGAAAAATCCGGAAGCCCGGGGCGATTTGAGCACACGGTTTGCCCAAACGGATACCCTGGAGGTGAACGGGGTTCAGTACACGCCCAAGAAGAATGTGACTGCCATACTGGTCATGGGCATAGACCAGGACAGCGATACGGAAATCAAGGGCTACCGCAGCGGCGGTCAGGCGGACTTCCTGTATCTGGTGGTTACGGATAAGACCGCAAAAACCATTACCCTGCTGCCCATTGACCGCAACACCATCACCGATGTGACCATGGTGGATGTGTTCGGGCGGGAAGCGGGGACGCGCGAAACCCAAATCAACCTGTCCCATGGCTATGGGGACGGCAAGGAGCAAAGCTGTGAGCTGACCGTCCGGGCGGTGAAGAACCTTTTGCTCGATGTGCCCATAGACGATTACATCGCCGTAACCATGGACGGAATTTCCGTGTTGAATGACCTGTGCGGCGGCGTGACCATCACATTGGATGAGGATCTGACCGGGGTCGACCCTGCCTTTCAGCCGGGGGCCACCGTGTTGCTGACCGGTGCGCAGGCCGAAAGCTATACCCGGGCCCGTATGGGCGTGGGGCAGGGCACAAACCTGGAGCGTATGCACCGCCAAAGCGTTTACATCTCCGCCCTGAGCGGTGTACTCAAGACCAAATTGCAAAGCAGCTCCTTTGCAGGGCAGCTGTTTGACGGCATGCTGTCCTACACCCAAACCAGTATGAGCCGGGGGCTGTTCGTCAACCGGGTTTGGGCAGCCCGAAGCTATGCCCTGTCCTCAGCCGAAATCCCCGGCACAAGAATGCTTGATGAAGACGGCTTCGAGGCCTTTTATCCGGATGAGGACGCCCTGCAGGATATCGTGCTGACACTGTTTTACGACAAGGTGCAATAGCATTTTGCCCTGCATGTCCGCCCATCAACAAGAATTCAATGAAGTTGATTCATAAAACAAGGAGGACCCATTTTATGAAGCTTTTGAGAAACATCATCGCACTGACCCTGGCCCTGTCCCTGCTTTGCACAATGACGGCGCTGGGCGCAAGCAGCAAAACCACCAAGGACGAGCCCTATGTTGTCATCGATGTGGAAAATGATATGGGCACAGGCCCGTGGATTGACCTGGTGGATAGCGATCTGGCAGATTCCGAGGTGCAGGTCATCTCCGAAATCAGCTCCATCACCGAATTCTTTGCCAGCGCAAGGGACGAATCCGGCAATACGCTGGATCTGACGGCCATGCTGAATGCCTCTGAGGATCAGCTCATTGTCCACGAGCTGAATGGTGTTGATGCAGGCGGCTTTACCGAAGGCTGCGGTCATGTGACGGCCTACTTCCATTTCCCCACCGTTTATCAGCTTGGCGGCGATGTGGTGGTCATCATCGGTATTGCCCAGAACCCGCAGGCCGAAGCCCATGAGGATAAGAACATTGTCTGGACCGGCTTCCCCGGCGAGGTGGTAAAATCCCCCAAGGGCAGGGGCGAAGTCATTAAGGTGACCTTCCCCGAGGAAATGGTTCTGGCCATTCAGAACAAGCAGGCCATCATAGTGATTGTTGACCAGGCCAACTGATTTTATTCACGAAGGCTTTCCGGTGCTTTGTCCATCATCCCCTGAACCGATCAAACGATTAGGAGCATGCTTCGATGTCTGAGAAAAATGCGCAGCCGGCAGAGAAAAAACCGGCCCAGCAATTTCCCTCGCAAACCCAGTCATACACTGAAATTGATATTGCAGAATTGTTCTTCCGCCTGCTGAGCTCGTGGAAGCTGATTCTGTGCCTTGCCCTGGTGGGCGCCATCGCCATGGGGGTGTATGCCACCTATTTCATTACCCCCACCTATTCGGCCACGGCCGTCATTTATGTGCTGAACCGCTCGGATTCGGTCATCAATATGTCCGATTTGCAGCTGGGCACGGCGCTGACCAATGACTATATCCGGGTGTTCAGCCTGTGGGAGGTCAATGCGCAGGTCATTGAAAAGCTGAACCTGCCCTATTCCTACTCCACGGCCAAGGGGATGGTGTCGGTCTCCAACCCCTCCAGCACCCGTATGCTGGATATCACCGTGACCAATTCTGATCCCCAGCGGGCGGCCGATATGGCCAATGCCTATGCCGAGGTGGCAGCAGAGTACATTGCCAACAACATGGGTGCCGAAAAGCCCTCCATCATGTCAACGGCGCTGACCCCCACAAACCCCACCAACAGCGGGAAAACAAAGCGGATCGCCGTGGGCTTTGTGCTGGGCGCCGTGCTGGCATGCGGTATCGTGTTCTTGAGCATGATGCTGGATGACAAGTATAAGACCGCCGATGATATCAGCAAATATACCGGTCTGCCGACCCTGGCCACCATCCCGGATGATGATCCGCAAAACCCGCATCATCACCATCACACAAGCAAAAATGCCAAGGGAGGTGCAAAGGCATGAAGCAGATGCGTATCAATCATTTGCCCGACTGGACCTATGCCCGGGGCGAAGCCATCAATATGCTTTGCACCAATCTCACCTTTTCCGGGGCGGATGTGCGCCGGATCGTGGTGACCAGCGCCCATGCCAGCGAGGGTAAAACCACCATTTCCATGGAAATCATGCGGAAAATGGCCGAGCTGTACCATTCGGTGGTGCTGGTGGATGCCGATCTGCGCAAAAGCGTGCTGTCCGCATCCTATGACCTTCAGTTCTCCGATCCGCAGCCCATGGGACTGGCTCATTATCTGGCCGGGCGGTGCGAAATGGATGATGTGCTGTATCAGACCAATATTCCGGGGGCTTATATGGTGCCCGTCGGACGCACCGTATCAAACCCGCTGCAATTGCTCAACTCCGCCCGGTTCCCTGAGATGCTCAGCAAACTAGCCCGGATGGCAGACTATGTGATTGTGGATGCTCCTCCCCTGGGGGCGGTCATTGATGGCGCTCAAATCGGCAAATCCTGCGACGGCGCGCTGATTGTGGTGGAATATAACTCCGTCCACCGCAGAGAATTGCAGGATGTGAAGAAGCAGCTCGAACAGTCCGGCTGCCCCATTTTGGGCGTGGCTATGACCAAGGTGGACTATTCGGACTACATGAGCAAGAAGTATTACTACAAATCCTACTATTATAAGTCCGGCTATAAACGCTATGAGCCCTACACCAGCGATGCATCAAAAAAGGATGAATCCCCCCGGAGCACGCCCGCCAAATGAGTCATGGCAGAAATGAAATGATGCAGAGCGAAAGAGATTGGGCGCCGTCCGTTGAAATCCCCTATGCCCCCCGGCATGGCGCAAAGCCCCCTGTTTCACCTCCTCAGGGCGATCAGGGACAGGCGCATTTCACCGAGATGCATTCCCATTTCGTGTACGGACTGGACGACGGGGCGCAAACCTACCCGGAGATGTGCGGACTGATTGATCAGGCCTGGCAAATGGGCGTGCGCACTCTGTATGCTACCCCCCACTGTGTTCCGGGCATCAAGTTTTTTGACAGGGATTTGCTGGAAAAGCATCTGCAAGAGGCGCGCCTTTATTGCCGGGAAAAGGGCTATGATATGGAGCTGCTTCCGGGCGCTGAAATGCTGTGGACTCCCCAAATGTCCTATGCCCTCAATCAGGAGCATCTGCCCTGCCTGGGCTATACCCGCTTTGCGCTGGTTGAATTTTCCCCCTCGATTGAAAAAAATGACCTGTTCATGGCCATTGAGCTGATGATCGAAGCAGGCTACCGCCCCGTGATTGCCCATTTCGAACGCTATGCCTGCCTGCTCAAACCGGGGACCGCCGAACGCCTCAAGCGGAAATATGCAGTGAAGCTGCAAATGAACGCCGAAACGCTGACCCTGCCTTCCCCCCTGATGATGCGCCTTTGCATCAAAGGATGGCTGAAAAAAGGATTGGTGGACTGTATCAGCTCGGATGCGCATCATGTGCAGGACAGACCCTTTGCAATCGGCAAAGCCTATGAGGTGCTGACTCAATGCTGCGGGCAGAATTATGCCGATTTCGCCGCAAAGGGCGGTATTTTCCAGGAAGACTAATCCCCCACCCGCCTCTCACCGTGCGGATTGCCGGGAGAGTGCGTCCCTTCAGCGCGACCCCCCTTGGCCGCGTATGGCGAAGCGTACCTTTTTTCGGGAGGCTACAGCATGCAATGCTACTGTTTGTTTTGCAAAACACAGGAAACAAGCTGGATTGTTACGCAGCTGGAACGCTATCAGGGATTGAAGGCTCTCTCCCCCCGCATCATTCAGCGCAAATGGATCTGCGGAAAAGCCTTTGAGGTAAGCCACTCCATGCTCCCCGGATATGTCTTTGCCTATGTGCCGGACGGACAAACGCCTAATCTGAGGGTTCAAGGGGTCATCCGCATATTGAATGACGGCCTCCCACTAGTGGAAAATGACCTGGCGTTCGCCGAGCGCCTCCTGCGGTTGGACGGCACGGTGGGCGCAATCAAGGTCTACCGGGAGGGAGAGAGGCTCAAAATCGCTCAAGGTCTGCTCAGCGGCATGGAGGGAGAAATCGTCCGGGTGGATCAAAGACAAAAAAGATTGCAGCTCAAGTTCGAGTTTGACGGCATTCAGAGAATGATTTGGCTGGGGTATGATGTGGTGGAATGACCCCCTCCCCCTAAAATCCCGGCTTAAACCGAATAAAATTCAAAAATCGGACAATTTTGCTGTTGTATTTTGCAATCTTGTGTGATATAATCAGGGGGGTTGGAGATCACCGCAATAGGGTTTTCGGTGATTTCGTTTCCCGGTGTCGAACCACAACGATAAACAATGCGAGGGATTTGTATATGGCTCATAAGACAGATGAATGCATGTTTTCCCAGGAAGAACAGGAGCTTTGGGCACTGCTGAAGGCAAATCAGGATAAGGTGTGGCATACGGCCAAGGGCCTGGAGTTCACCTATGAAATCGTAAGCAACGAAATGCGGATCAACCGCAAGAAAAAGCCCCTTCGCCGGATCGAAATCAACCGGGCCTATCATCAGGCCAAGGAAATCCAGGTCGCCAAGGGACCGAAGAAGCTTACGATTTTCGGCTCAAGCTATATTCATCCCGTGTTCCTGGAACTGGGAATCTGCCGGCTGAAGGACTGATTCCATCTGAATTTCGAAGGCAGGGTTTTGCCTGTCATCAGGCGGTCAAAGCACCGCTTTGTTTGGTGTGCTTCATTCCCCCGTCACAAACAAAAGCAATGTTCTGAAAAGTCATCCGATGGATGGCTTTTTTCAAATGGATGGCTTTGCCTGATGTCAGCAAAATAAATCGATTGACAGCACGGTCACCTTTTACTGGCAGCAGAATAAATTCAGGAGCATTATAATGGCTCATTACGCCGATACCTCGCAATATTCTCAGGAAGAGATTGAGTTGTGGAACCGTCTCATCGAGCTGCAAAAGGAACAGTTCAAAACCTCCCGCGGTCTGGAGTTCACCTACCAGATCACCGGCAATGAGCTGTTAGTCTACTGTCAGCAGAATAATTTTGAAAAAGTGTGAAAATCATGCAGAAAATGGGTCAATTCGGCTGATTCAGACCAAAAACTCACACTATTTTGACAATTTTGATTTTTGGGTTTTTAAGGCAAAAATGAGTATTAACTTATGCTGACAGCAGAATAATCGGGGTTTTTTCCGAATTTTTTGCCATTTTTTCCCCAAAAAACCGTCCTTCCGCCTACCTTATGCTGACAAAAAAATAATGCCAAATGAATCGACTACAGGGTAAAAAAAGCCATAATTTGTGAGGTGCTATGAAAGGGGGCTTTTACTGTCAGCAGAATAAAATCGGCTGTCGGTACGGTCACCTTTTACTGTCAGCAGAATAAATCG
>R18__coassemble_1667_pt1 | contig 21578 bp, 18 predicted proteins | sample R18__metabat2_high_PE_004 | metagenome-assembled genome bin R18
AGGGCGAAGGCACACCCGGTAATCCACATTCTTCAGATGCTCGTCATTCTGAATTCCTTCCCGCTTCTGCACACCAAGATAGCCTGAATCGCCGTAGGCAACCTTATCATCTTCCCGCAGCAATTTGGAAGTCATGCTGATGTCGCTGATATTGGCCGCCGTTCCTTCAATGGTATGCACAAAACCGGTTCCCGCGTCCACACCAGCATGAACCTCAGGATCATACGACTGAACCTTCCAGGCCTACTCATCCCACGGAATGATTTCGTTCATACTGCGAAGAAATTTATCCTTTTGCGTTTCCTTTTTCCGTCCGCTGTATTCCATGTCGCTGAAGGTCAACTGATTCATGCGCTCAACCCCTTGAAATGATTTGCCTTGCGGCACATTTATTATACCATAGATGGGGGTGAACTGCCAGTAAAATCGGGATTAAATCAGGGGTTCCTTAAAGTTTGATTCTCTTTGCCGAAAAAAGAAATCCTACCGGATCACGAAACCCCCGTCGGAAAACCGGCGGGGGTGGGGGATGAACCCAAGGTTTTATGTGGTTTGTTGAATAAAATCTGTTATTGCTTCCGGTCAGGCCTCTGGGGCATTGTCAAAGCTCTGCCTGAACTGCTGGCCGTTTTTCACCTTCAGGGAAACGGTGTTATCGCTTCCGCTTAGGCTTCGGGGGCATTGTCAAAGCTCTGCTTGAACTGCTGGCCGTTCTTCACCTTCAGGGAAATGGTGTTTTCGCCCTCAGCCACGGTGTCAATTTCAAGCTTGATGCTCATGTCAGCGCCATAGATAATTTTGAAGCCGTTAAAGGTCATCACATAATCATCGCCCTCATACTCGGCAGAAATGAGACCGCTGAGGCGTTCGCCGTTCACAAACAGGCATGCGCCGGAGAGCTGCTCACGGGCAAAGACCTTGGAGGAGGCCTTCACGGTGCCGGTGAGTACGGCCTTGCCATCCTCAAAAATAACATTGCCGTCAAAGATTACCTTGATGAAGCTGGATGTTGCGTTTTCATAGCTCAGCAGCAGTCCGCCGCCGCGCAGGGCGGTAACGGTGAAGGTACCGTCCTCGTTCTTCTCAATTTCGCCATGCTTCACTTTCAGCTTCTTGCCGTTCGCAACGGTCACACTGAAGGTCTCGCCCTCCAGCACGGTATCGAAATCGCCGATTTCGGAGGTGATGGTTTCAATCAGTTCGCCGGAATAGGAGATTACGCTCTCCTGCCCTTCCTTTACGCGAATGATGTAATGCACCAGCTCGGCTACCTGATCCGCAGTAAGACCGGGAGTGACATCGTCACCATAAGTCTCTTCGTAGTCGGCAAGCGCATCATCGTAACCGTTTTCGGTAGTTGCCTCGAACACGGTAACCTCGCCGCTGCCGTCGCCGTAATCAATCATACCAATCTGACCATGCAGCTCGCCGTCAATGACCACATCGCCGCCGGCGGTAAACACATTGCCGTAGGCATAGTCGGTCACATCCACCTCACCGGCATAGACCTGAACGGCATAGGCGGTATTGTCCAAAAAGCCGTCGCCCGCAGCGGCGTCAGTGGTGCTGACCACAATGCCTCCCTCGATGACCACGAGGGGTTCATCGCCGGTGTTAGAATCCTCACTGATGATCACGCCCACAGCCTCTGAATCGGCGGAAACTTCCAAGCCTTCGGTTACGGTAACGGTGGTGTCGCCATAAGCTATAACGCCGTATGCGCCAATGCCGTCTATGTTGCTAACACTGACACTGCCCTCCACAACAACGGAGGATCCATCGGCTTGAATGCCAAACGCAACGCTATATTCACCGCTGGAAATGGACTGCACAGAGCCCTCGACAGCAGCACTAGAATCATAGACGGCGTAAATGCCCGAGGCGGCGCTGTAATCGCCCGCCGCGTTCACAATCACATCCTCGGCTTCAATCGTGGCGTTGGACTCAGCGGCATGGACTGCATAGGCTTTGTTTTTTTCGCCCTCAGCCTTAACAACGATTTGATTGGAATCCTCATCGCCGGGGGTAACGGTCACGGTACTATCTGAGGCTAGCACGCCGGTAATCATTGTTCCATTGGTAATGGCGGTTGTGGAAATGCTGCCCTCAACATTCATGGTGGCGCCTTCCTCGTAAACGCCACTCACCCCGTAGCTCTCATCACCGGTAAAATTGACGGTCACATCGCCGGTCTGATCAACGATGGTGCCCGTGCCTGCGGCATACACGCCCAGCATCATTCCGTTTTCTTCACATTCCACACTCACCGTAACATCGCCGGTATGTTCCAAAGTGGCGGTGTATTTATCAGAATAGGAAGCAGCAATATAACCAGTCACTTCAGAAACATCTCCCTTTTCAGTGGTAGCGGTTACGGCAATGTCGCCTTCGGAGGTGATGGAGGCGTTGCCCTCATCTGCGTACACTGCAATGGCACAAATTTCCAAAACATTACCATTTTGGGAGGTGGCAGTTATGGTGATATCGCCCGTTTGCTCCTCGATTTCAGAGTCCACAAGAATCAAGCCAACCACTTCACTTGTTCTTCCGCCGGCGGAGGTATCTTCCGCACTGACCGTAATATCAGAATTGACGGCGCCTGTTACATCTCCTTCAATACGAATGCCTTCAACAATATTTCCGGCCAAATAAGAACCACTAAAATCGACAGAGGAGCTTACAGATACATCGACGCCCTCGGTCAGGGTAATCGAAACGGTGTCCTGAGCACCAGACTCATCAGACTCATTAGACTCATTATAAAGCTGAATGCCGCTGACCTTCATCTGGTCAAGATTGCTGTCGGTACCCGAAGCGGTGGTGGAAACGCTCGTGCCGTCGATGGTAAGGCCGTTGCCGCCATCCTCATCTTTAAAATACACGCCGTAGGCATAAAGTTCACCATACGAGTCAGGGTTGCTGTTGCTTACGTTGATTTCCTCCGCGTCAATGTCAAGAGAGGAATTAGAGGCATCAACGGCACATCCAACGCCGGTGGCCGTTACGCTCACTTCAACGGAAATGCTTTCAACATTCTCTAATTTAACGGCGGAATCGGTGGTGGATGAGGTTACAGAGATATCATCGCCGGTAATGGTGTAGGTATGGCCTTCTTCACCATTAATTTGGGCAGGCACATCAGAAAATTGATCTGTAGTGGTTGAGGTTTGTGTGCTGGTATCAGTATCCGTAATGGTGTAGGAAGCACCCCCCCCGGCTAATGCGGGGGATGCGAGGGAGAGTACCATCAAGGCACTCAGCAGCAGGGAGATGAGTTTCTTTTTCTTCATAAGGGGCACCATCCTTTCAAGGTTTATATTTCCATTCGCGATGAAAACAATGGATTAGTATAATTATGCACCATTTACATCGGTTTGTCAATAGGCTGAAGAATATTTTTTGATGGTGTACAAAAAAGTACACAAAAAAGTAATCCAGCTGAATGTACCAAAGGCCCGCAGCGGCGGATACATGGCCGGTTTCCATTTGGCAAGGGATAAAACACTGCATCGGAAATGTTTTGCGAGGAACTATTGACACAGGCAAAAATGATGTATCTGATGGCCGGGTTCAGTGGCTTTATACCTGAATCATCAGCAGAAGAACCGCTGAGATAGCAGTCGGAACCGTTACGGTATCCCACTCACTCGGTGAAAACAGCTCCGTCAATGTCCCGACCAGAGCACCGAGCCCAGCCGTCAAAAGCCCCTTTGGAATCCACGTTTTTTGAAGGAAAAGCAGCATGCAAAGGCCGGCCGCAAAGCTGACAATCAGCATGGCCCCGCTGCCTTCCCATGATTTTTTGCCATCCGTTCCCTTCAGCTTCACCTTGTGTTTGCCAAAGGGAATGCCGACAAGCGCAGCGGAAGCATCCCCGACACCCCACATCAGAATGGCACAGGCTACCACCACGGGCTTTCCGAATATTCCCCAGCCCACCGCAATCAAGGCCGCAAACATAAAGAACAGCATCAGCAAGCTTCGCTTGATTTCGCCCTTGCTTTTTTGCACAAAAAGCTTTTCATACCATGGTTCATTCTCAAGAAGCGAAAGAATCGGGAAAATCAGCAGCGCAATCAAAACTGCCAGAACGGCAGCTGCGCTCCACTCCTTTGCGGACATCACCACAAGGGAAAAAGAGGAAAACGCCGCGATATGCAGCAGCTTTCGGAAAATAAATGATGGGATTTTTGTGAGGAACCGAATCGGCACAAGCACAATGACCCAGCATGCGATATAGGCAGCAAATATGCCAAGACAGCGCAGAATTTCAACAAACAGCGTGAATTTGGACAGGAAATTCCAGTAGTTCAATATCAGCATGGCTGCACCCAGAACGGTCAGCACACCGCCGGTGACCAGCCCAACCGTGCGGTTCTTGACCCTGTTTGCAAATTTTGCCGAAACAAGGGAGGCTACCGTTGCCACAACGATGCAAATCAGCATAACATCCCATTTTTCCAATACAATCGCCGGATGAATCAAAATGTGGCTGACCGAGGCAATCAGCGCCGTAAAGGTCATGATAAATGTGCTTGTTCCCACCGCCGTTTTCAATTCCATACCCAGAAATGCCGTAAAAACCACCAGCATCATCATCCCGCCGCCGCTTCCCACAAAGCCCGTTCCAAAGCCGATGGTCAGCCCGAAAAAGAGGGAAACAGCGATCCCCTTGATATCCAGCCGTTCACCCTTTCCGGCGGTGTTCTCCCTTGTTGTGTCAGGCTTGATCAGGAAGCGGATGCCGATGAAAAAGGTCAGAAAAAGCGTAAAGCTTCCAAGCACCACATTCCCCACGAGCCACGCCACATAGCTTCCCACCGCGCACATGGAAAGAATGCAGGCAAGCATGATTCCGCCACGCTTTAAATCAATATTTTTGTTCTTGATATAGGTGGCCGTTGTTACGGCAGAGCCGAGAATATCCGATGCAAGGGCAATGGCTGTTGCCTGATAGGCTCCTGTTTCTCCGGCAAAGCCCGGACACAGGACAATCAGCATCGGCACCATGATGGTGGCGGCCGAAAGCCCCGCCAGCCCCGTGCCGATTCCCGCCCCCAGGGCCGCGATGATATACCAAATGTATTCCATAAGAACACCCTTTTCTTTTGCGTCCTCCGCAAGCACTATACGGGAACAGTATACCATAAACTTCAAAAAATATCCACTGTTTTTTTTCGGATAATTCGTTTAGTCAGGGCGGTCTTTTCGAAGGTTGCTGGAATGTTGATTGAAGAAGAAAAGATAGGCTCTACACCCAAATAAGTAGAATTCGCATAAATACCTGTGAATTCTGCGACATGGAGGCTACTGAATTTTACGGATACCATCATGGTCATGGCCCGACCTGCACCAAGGGCGATACCGCAATTTATGTGTGCTACTGCGGCAACCATGTGCATTATGAGTGGCTGGAGCCCCTCGGGCATGAGGTTGCCGAATGGACAGAAATAAAGGTCGCCACCTGTGAGGAGGAAGGCCTGAGAACGGGTCATTGCACCAGATGCGGCGAGGTTGTAACGGAGACGATTGCGAAAATAGCCCCCGCTCAATGAAGAAAATTAACCAGGAGAAACACAAAATTCAAACCAATTCATAACAACGCTCCTCTGCTTTTGCAGGGGAGCCATTCATTTGCGTGGCTGATCAGGCAGCGCATTTTATTGCATGTGATCACCAAGGGCAGGAGCATCTGAAAAACCCGCTACAGAATGTTTTACGATAAGAAAGATGGCACCCTTCGCCTGATGCGTTTCTGAGAAAATTTCGAGTAAATTCCCAAAGTAACTCCCACAATGGAATTTACGCCCGCTTTTTGTTCATGATTCTCATCTTCGAATCAGCACAACGGACAAATCATTCACATTTGTGCCGGTTGGGCCGGTTATGATCAGCCCGTCCACAGCCTGCAGGGCATGATACGAATCATTCTGCTCCAATACAGTCCGGATATCGATCCCGATGGATGCAATTCGTTCGGCGCTGTGTTCATCCACAAAGCCGCCCGCCGCATTCGTAGGTCCGTCTGTGCCGTCCGAACCAAAGGAAAATACGCAGGTGTCCCGGCAATCCCTGATCCCTGCTGCGGCAGAAAGTGCAATTTCCTGATTGCGCCCGCCCTTGCCGTTCCCGGTCAGATGGACAACAGTTTCTCCTCCGGCGATAAATGCCAGGGAATGCCCGGTCTGCTGATGATCCCGTGCTATGGCTGCCAGAAATGACCCTGCCTCCTTTGCTTCACAGTTCAGGCTGGATGTAAGAAATATGGGTTCATAGCTCAGTTCTTTGCACACCCGTTCAGCGGTACGGCACAATTGCTTGACACTGCCGGTCACATAGGTCCGGACATTGGGGAGAGTCTTGGGAGTTTCTGTTTGAAGCAGCTTTTCTGCTTCAGGGGAAAGATTCAGATGGTAACGCCCCGCAATGGCCATGGCATCATCACAGGTAGAGGAATCCGGGTATGCGGGACCGGATGCAATCATGTCAATCGGGTCGCCGATGATGTCGCTCAGCACAATGGTATGAACCTGTGCGGGCATGCAATGCAAAGCAAACCGTCCGCCCTTGACCGCAGACAAGCGCTTTCTGATGGTATTCATCTGGGTGATGTCCGCACCGCAGGCAAGGAGCTGATTTGTGATGGAAGCCATAAGGCTTATCCCTTCATGCCGGAGGTTTTGATTCCTTCGACTAAATACTTGGATCCGAAAAGATAGAGCAGCATGGGCGGGATAATCATCAATGTGGAGGCGGCCATCAGCGTATGCCAGGTTGTGGTGAAGGGATTATCGCCGAAATGCTGATAGTGGCTCATCATTGCGACTGTAAGCGGACGCCATGTATCCCGATTCAGGTAGATAATTGGCTGGGTAAGTTCATTCCACCAATAAACAGCGGACAGCACGCCGATGGTAACATAGGTCGATACAGAAAGCGGTGCCAGGACTTGAAAAAAGGTACGTATACGGCTGCAACCATCGATTGATGCTGCCTCATCAAGCTCCCTTGGAATAGAGCGGAAGAACTGCCGGAACAGGAAAATATTATAGGGATAGCCAAACCAGGCCGGGATAATCATCGGAAGCAGGGTATCCAGCCAGCCGAGCTGTCCAAACATCTTATACTGCGGAATGATCAGGGAGATACCCGGCACAAGCATGGTCGCGACAATCAATGCAAAAAAGAAATTCTTGCCTTTGAATTCCATGCGTGCAAGCGGATAAGCCACCAGGGAAGAGGAAAGCAATGTGCCTGCGGTCGTACCGACAATCAGCAACAGGGTATTGCGCAGATAGCGATAGAAGGATTCTTCCTGAAGTATGCGTGTAAAGTTTTCCCATTGAACCACCTTCGGGAAGATGCTCGGCGGGAATTGGCTGACCTCTACCAGTGATTTGAACGAGCTGGAGACGATCCAAATAATCGGGAAAAACATAATAACTGCAACAACACACTTGAGCAGTGTCAATAAAATGGTACTGATTCTTTTGCGGCGAAGCATATGTTTCTCCCTCCTTTATACCTCATAGTAGATATGCTTTTTCGATACAGCGAACAAAACCAGAGCAAAAACACAGGCGATCAGGAACAGTATGACGGATAGCGCGCAGCCATAGCCAACCTTGAAATTGGTAAAGGCTTCCTTATAAATGAGCAAGCTCAGAACATTTGTCATGCCATTAGGGTTGCCCTCGGTAAGGGGATAGAGCAGGGCAAATGAGCCGTTCAGTGCGCTGATGGAGCCCATGACGGTATTGAACAGCACAACGGGAGAAATAATCGGCAGAGTCACATTAAAGAATTTTCGGATCGGGCCGGCTCCGTCCATATCACAGGCTTCATACAGTTCTCTGGGGACATCATTCAAGCCCGCCCGGAAGGTAAGCATCATTTGCCCTGTTCCATAGGTAAACAGGGTGACAAAAAATACAGCATAGTAAACTGTGTTTGTATCATACAGCCAATTGATGATTACCCGCTTTCCGGTAAGTAAAGTAAGCAAGTAGTTGATAACACCTGCATCATTTCCGAAGATCATTTTAAAGGCAAAGGAAAGGGCTACTGAGGGGATAACTGCCGGAATAAAATAAAAGAACTGGAAAATGCCGTTGAACCTCTGCTTTTTTGTGAGCAGAATTGCCAGAAACAGCGCCCAAAGGGCTGTTATGATCATCATCAGAATGGTGAAAAAAAGCGTTACCTTCAAGGAGTTCAGAAAGGTGGCACTTTTAAACATATTGACATAATTTTTGAAGCCGATATACTTGGATACGCCGGTCAGTTTCATGTTGGTAAGGCTCATGTATATCATATAGCCGATCGGAAACGCGGAAAAGCAAACAAAGCCGATAAACCAAGGCAACATGAAACCATATGCGGTCAATGTATCTCTTTTTTCCCATTTTGAGACCGCTTTTTTTGTCACGCCATTCGTCCTCCTCTCAAAAAAGGGGACTGCCGCTTGCACGACAGCCCCGATTGTTGGCTTTGCAATCAGTAGCCGATGGTTTCAGCAGCATACTGCATGGCCTGTTCCACAGCTTCTTCAGCTGTAATCTGGCCCAGTGCAGCGGCCTCAAACAGGCTGACAGCATTGCCGGTTACGCCGGAAGGCAGGCAGGTGTAGCCAAACACGCCGCAAGCCAGGGACTTCGTGATGGCATCCCAGTTATCGATCGTGGTGGCGCTTTCGACCTTCCAGTCTTCCTTCCCTGCGATGGTAAGCAGCGCAGAGGGGTTGCCGCTCGACTTGGAGTTGATGGCCTGGCCTTCTTCGCTCATCAGGTATTCGATGACAGTCCAGGTAGCATCAGGATCCTTGCTGGTGGAGGAAATGGTGTAGAAACCGGTGTGCAGGGTGTTGTACTGACGAACATCCTTGGGGAGAACGCCGATATCCCAATTGAAATCGAGGTTGCCGCCATAGGTGCCAATCTGCCAGCTGCCCTGCCAGCTCATCGCGGCCATGCCGGAAGAGAACAGGTCGGCTGTATCAGAAGAGGGCTGAGGCATAACGCCTTCGGCTACCAGGGTAGCAACATCGCCCACGAACTTGACAGCGCCTTCGCCGATGACCAGCTCGCCGGTAGCGGGATCATAAACCTGATCGCCGGCGGCTCCGATGCCTGCCCACCAGGTCTGAAGGTTGGGCAAGGTGCAGCCGTAAACAGCAGTCGTGCCGTCTTCGTTCTTGATAGTCAGTGCACGGGCGGCAGCCAGGAACTCATCATAGCTCCATTCGTCGGTGGGATAGGCAATGCCGGCGGCATCGAACATATCCTGATTGTAGTACAGGATTTCAGTGGCAGCGCACCAGGGCAGCGCATAGGTAGCGCCAAGGCCATCAGCCAGCTGGGCAACAGCATCAATGAAATCGCTGGTGTCAATGGTGGAATCCTTCAGATAATCATCCAAAGCAACCACGCCGCCCGCTTCAACGAAGTTGGCCAGGTCGCATTCCCAAAGGATCATGATATCGGCATCAGCCTTGGTGGCAACCATCTGGTTGAGCTTGGTGGAATATTCAGCTTCCGGAATGACGGAGACATCAACCTTGATGCCGGTAGCCAGTTCGCACTGATAATACATATTGAGCTCGGGATTTTCGTTGGGCTCATTCCACACGGTAAGGGAAACGACCTTCTGATCATCCGCAAAAGCAGCAGTGACGCTGAGAAGCATCAGGACTGCAAGCAACATAGCAACGACTTTACGGAACATGGGAATCCTCCTTTTTTTACGCGTAGAAACGCTTACCGGAAATCAGCCGCAGATCGCTTTTGATCTCCTTCTTGTGTGTATTCTAGCACTCTCAAAAAGAATGTCAATAGTTTTTGGACACTGGACTGAAATTTAATAATTTTGTAAAATAAATGCATGATTATACCAAGCACCGCCGGGGACGGATTCGGGGGAAATGGTCATTACAAGAATTCCGGCACATCATTTGGGAATCGGCAGGCAGGAATTTTCTGTCAAAAAGCGAATACTTAAGCTCGTGCGGACATTGCCGCAGGAGAAAAGCCGACTTACAAAGCCGATGGCAGGAGAGAAAATGTATTATGGCCAAAATTTTCATTGAAAGAAGCGGACAAATAATCGCCCAAAGCAGGGAAGAGGCAGAGCCCTATCTTTTTTATCAGGAGCCCTTTCAGGATCAGGATGCCGTCATTTTTTTGTCCGACACGCCCTATGCTGAAGCGCAATTGGATCAGGAGCTTCGGCCGGCCATCGTCTATCTGCCCGAAAAAAGGCTGCGTTTTGTTATTGACTTGAAGGCAGACAACCCAATGGCCTATCCGCCCGATCTGTTTACCAAGGGACATCATTTGATTACCCTTAAGGCTGTCAAAGCAGGCGGATACCGGAATCTGGCGGAGAATTCGTTGGATCAGCGGGCGGATGCCAGGGTCTATCCCCATGCCACGGCGAACGTGGAAACGCGAAATGAGAGCGTGTTTGCCGCACGAAATGTTATTGATGGTTTGCATATTGCGGATTGCCATGGAAATTGGCCGTATACAAGCTGGGGGATAGGGCAACGAACGGATGCCGTGCTGAAAATAGACTTTGGGCGCATGGTGATGGTGGACCGTGCTGTGCTCTATCTTCGGGCTGATTTCCCTCATGATGCCGTCTGGAAGCAAGGAACGCTTGTGCTGTCCGATGGTTATGAGCAAACATTGACCTTTCAGAGGAAAAACGGGCCGCAGGAATTCAATATAGGTACACATCGCGTTTCCTGGATCCGGCTGGATCGGCTGATGAAGGATGATTCTCCGGCGCTGTTCGCCTCTTTACGGCAGATCGAAATCTATGGAAGTGACGAAATAGGGGAGATATCTCAAAAGGCTGAGGACTCCTTTTTCCCGGAAAGTCTGTGATTCATAACGGAAATTCTGCTTCAGAAGCCCTGGACTGTGGACGCGGCAAGCAGGCAGTGCATAAAATACAGTACAATTGCATGAAATGATTTTTACCGAGGGAGGAAAACAAAGTGAGAAAAGCAATCAAAGGCTTATTGGCTCTGGGATGTGCTATATCTATGATGACCTGCAATGCGGCAGGCGAGCAGAGCGCAGGCAAATCAAACAATCCCCATGAAGCGGCGTGGATCAGTGATGAGATGGCCAACACATTGGATTCCATCAAGCGTTTGGATGACATCGGCGCTTTTTATGAGATGAATTACACGGCAGACTACTATGATCCCGCCGTTATCAATGCCGTTCAGACGGCTATCCAGGCATTTGGCACCGGTTGCTCTGCGTTTTCAACCTACAACAATGAGGGCAGCTTCCTGTTTTGCAGAAATTATGATTATCGCCACAAGGATGCAGAGGGCAATTCCACCGGTCTCAATGTATTGATTCACTTTGCACCGGAGGGCAAGCTTCGTTCCATCGGGGTCTGTGATGCCTATTGGCTAAATCCTTCGGCCTATTTTGCAGGCGCTCTTGATGACGGCAAAACAGATCTATCCAACATGGCATTAGCCCCTTATGTGTGCGTGGATGGGATGAATGAGGCCGGGCTTGCTGCCTCTTTGCTGGTTGTGGATGTAAAAGAGGGGGAAACGCTGACCAATCAAAAAACAGGCAAGCAAAGGGCATCTCAGTCCATGCTGCTCCGTTATATTATGGACAATGCCCACAATATCGAGGAAGCAATCGCCCTGGCCAAGGACTACGATATTTATTCCATCGGCGGAAATGATGTGCATATGTTCCTCAGCCAGCGGGACGGGGTCAGTGCGGTATTTGAATGGAGGCAGTACGGCGATGACGAGAAACAGGAGCTTTATGTAACCTACACGAACGCCGTGACGAATTTCTATGTAGGATTTGATGACGGCCAAACTGCATACCGGGCGGACGGAAGCCTGAAAGAAACCTGCGCAAAAATATATCCCACCTACAACGGCTATCAGTACGGCTATGGGCATGGTTATCATCGCTTCAATCAGATTATTTCAGGCCTTGAAAGGTATATTCAAGAGGAAGAAAATGCAAAGGGAATCCGAAACAGCATCATGGATGAAAATCAGGCACTTGATCTGTTACGGGTTGCTGCACAGGGTCCCGGAATTGAAAACACCTCATTTACGCAGTACAGCGCAATTTATAACCTGGATGACCTTTCGGTCAGCTTCCGGATCTGGCGGAATTTCGAGAAGGTTTACACTTTTGAATGGTAACGCAAACCAAAGCAAAAGGAGCCGGCGATGGCTCCTTTTTTGCGCAGGAAGCGGCAAACTTTGGGGGAATCCCCGTCACCCAATCCGTCTGTCAATCTTATGTGAACAAACCGGCAATCGCCCATTGAAGATAGAATGCCGTCATGAGCATTCCGGGGATTCTTCTGATTGAGCGGCCAGCTTATTCTGCCATTGAAGAATCTTGGTGGCGATATAGGCCTTATCTTTTTTACCGGCCAGCTGTACACACTGCTCGATTCTTTGCTTTCCGTCCTCGTCCTGCAGAAAGCGGATTCTGACATTCATCAGCCCATGGTTTGGGCAAACGGCCAGGGCCATATAGCGATTTTCTCCCTGCCTGAGATAATCGGCTGCCAGCGCCTGTTTTTTTGCACAGATGGGGCAGGACGGTGTCCTGATGGAATCCAGCAGAAGAGAGGCCTCGACGGTGGCGGCCGGTGTATGCATGGTTCGCTGAGAACGCCCCTTGTTGGCATCATGGGATAATTCCCTGGGGGTCAGCGGCGTAGCCACAAGGTCGGCAGATTCGGGAAAGGCGGCAAACACAAGGGCGGTGTAATAGGCATCATGCAGGGCATTATGAAACGGCTTGTCCTCATCCGGCTTGATCTGAAAATATTCCATGGCTGCTGCCAGAGATTTTCTTTCCTTCTGATTGCCGGTCAACTGGTTCAGCAATTCCTGAATATCAAAGAAGGGTCCCAAATGATTTTCGCACTGAAAATAGGCGATGTTTTGATATAAAACGGAAATATCATCCCCGCCCCAGGTCAATATGGCATAATCCTCCCCGCACCATTTTTCGAAGGCCTCAAAGGCTTCCGCAAAGGAAGGCTCCCCGGCCAAATCATCCCGTGTGATGCCGGTAATGCGCTTGACCTGGGGATGAAGCGTCAGGTAACAAGAGGGTTGAACCATTTGACTGAAGGAGTCAATCATCAGGCGCTGTTCATCCAGCTTGATTGCCCCGAACTGCAGGATTTCAAACAAAAGCTTCCCGCCTGTTTGCTTGTAGGCAGAGCTATTGAATGATAGGGGCTGGTTCCATTCCATGTCAAGCACGATATAGTTCATAAAGATAAGTATCCTCTCATTATGTCATCTGAAGGCTTTGGGCAGCGCTTGTGCCGCTCAGCACGCCGGTAGAAAAAGCTATCTGCAGATTAAAGCCCCCGGTATGGGCATCCACATCAATCATTTCTCCCGCAAAATAGAGTCCCTTTACGATTTTGGACTGCATATCCTTGGGGTTGATATCCCGCACATCCACGCCGCCGCGGGTGATAATTGCCTCTGCTATAGGCCGGAATGCCGAAAGGGTCAGTGGGAGTGCCTTCAGCAGATGAACGATTTTCTCACGCTCGGGCTGACTGATTTGCGATACGCATTTATCCTCCGGTATACCGCACAGCGCAGGGATTTTTTCAGCCAGACGCTGGGGCAAAAGGGAAGGCAGCACGCTGCGCAGCATTTTTTTGCCCGATGCGGCGAAATCTCTCTGCAATCTCAGGGATAATTGTTCTTCACTCAGCCCTGGCTTCAGGTCAAGAAAAACGGACAGGGGAAGCCAATCACTGCTGATGTGGCTGCTCAGTTCAATGAAAAGCGGACCGGACACGCCAAAGTGAGTGAACAGCATCTCGCCCAATTCCGAATAGATCTCTTTTTTGCCTCTGAAAGCAGTCAAGGTCACATTTTTCAGGCTCAAGCCCTGCAATTGCCTGGGCCAATCCTCCTCGGTCACAAAGGGAATCAGAGAGGGCGTGGGGGAGACCAGACGATGGCCTGTATCTGATGCAAAGCGATAGCCATCTCCCGTGGAGCCTGTACTGGGATAGGAAAGCCCGCCTGTGGCCAGAATAACCCGGTCGGCCGGCAGCTGTTCGCCGGAATCCGTTTCCACACCTGTCACACTGCCCTGATCAATAAGCAGCCGCTTGACAACCGTATTCAACCGAATCTGTCCGCCGCCGAACAAAAAAGCATTGCACAGCGCCCGGGTTACGTCGGATGCCTTATCGCTTACCGGGAAGACCCGCTTTCCCCGCTCGATTTTGGTATCACAATTCAGGCTCCGGAGCAAATTCATCATATCCTCCGGGGTGAATCGGCTCAGAGCACTGTACAAAAAGCGGGGATTTCTGGGAACCTGGGAAAGAAACTCGTCCAAGGAACAGGCATTTGTTACATTGCACCGGCCCTTCCCCGTGATATAAAGCTTTTTGCCGGGCTTATCGTTTTTATCAATCAGCAGCGTGTGGGCGCCGCTGCGCAGGGCAAACAGGGCGGCAATCAGCCCCGCCGCTCCTGCGCCCACCACAATCACATCAGTTTTCATTTTCTCTGTTGACATAGACACTGTGTTCTGACCAGATTCCTTCCAATTGTTTGAAATGCTTGCTGAGTTCTTCCTTGCGCTGCAACCCAAGTGCCACAATCAGGGCATTGATCACGGAAAGCGGGGCTGCAAGGGAATCCACAAAGGACGCCATATCCGTGCGGGCGGATAAGCAGATATCCGCTTCATCATATAACGGACTCATGGGTCCGTCTGTAATCCCCACAACACGAGCCTTGGAACGCTTGGCAAAGCGCATCGCCTCCAGCGTTCGGGTGGAATAGCGGGGGAATGAGATACCCACCACCACATCAAACTCGCCTACACGGCTGATGGCTTCAAATACGTCTGTGGAGGTAGAGGCGATAACCCGGACATCATCAAAAATAAAGTTCAGATAATAGCCGAAAAACTGGGCAAGGGGAGCCGCGGAACGCAGGCCGACGATGTAAATCCGGCGGGCCTTCTGAATCAGATCGGTAGCCGTTGAGAAAGCATTGACATCAATTGCATCAATGGTGTTGCGGATGTTTGTCATATCGGCCTTCAAAACCGTCTGAAGAATATCCTTTTGACTGATATCGGCGGACATTTCAAACCGCTGGCTGGCGGTCAGCCGATGGCGTACCAATTCCTGCAGGGAACGCTGCAATTGCGGATAGCCCGCATACCCAAGGGCAACCGCAAACCGGACGACAGTGCTTTCGCTGACCCCGACTGATTCCCCCAGAGAGTACGCAGTCATGAAGACGGCCTTGTCATAATGCTGCACGATGTATTCGGCAATGCGCTGATGTCCCTTGCTGAGCTTCCTTCCGCTGATGTTGAGCCGGTCAATCAAATCCTGAGAGCTTTGGTCAATTTGCATAATGCAACTCCTAATCCTTCAGTTTTCGGACTATATTATACCGCTGTATGAACGCTTTTGCAAGTTGATTTTGCTGATAAATTCAAATTTTGTTCGCATCAGGCGTTTTATTGTTTTCAGTTTGTTCACAAAATCACAAAAAAAATCTTGACAAGTGGATAGAAAATTGTTAAAGTATGATAAACGCATGAAAATGCGTAATTCTTAAGGAGGATCCTTTCATGAAAAAGGTCATTTCTCTTGTTCTGTTCCTGGCTCTCGTTCTGACCAGCCTGAGCGCCATGGCCGCAACTCCCGTTGCCGCTAATGAGCTCGAGTACAAGGGTGAACTGGTGATTATGCACTATTCTACCTCTGAAGAATCTCAGGGCAACGGCGGATCTGACGGATTCCGCACTGTTCTGGCTGCCTGGGATGAAGCTCATCCTGACATCACCCTGACCCAGAATGTCATCGCAAATGCCGAGTACAAAGAAAAGATTGCTACCATGGCTGCTGCTGACAGTCTGCCCGATGTGTTCCTTCTTCAGGGCATGAACACCATCGCCTGGGCAAACCAGGGCTTGGTGCTGGATCTGACCGACATTATCGCTCAGTCCCCCTACTACGATGATTACAATCAGGCCTATTTCACCCCCTTCACCTCTGATGGCAAGATTTACGGCTATCCTGTTCTGACCGGCGGTACCTGCACCGTTGTCATCTATGACAAGGCGATGTGGGCAGAAGCTGGCTATGACACCTTCCCCTCCACCTGGGAAGAAGTCGAAAAGGCTGCTGAGTATTTCAATGAGCAGGGCATCATCACCATTTCCTTCGGCAACGGCGGCAAGTGGCAGATGAACTCTGACTTCCTCTCCACCCTGGGCAATCGTTACACCGGTCCCGACTGGTTCGCCAGCCTGATTGCCAAGACCGGCGCTGCTTTCACTGATGAAGCTGCTGTGGCTGCTCTTCGTGAATGCAAATACCTCTTCACCGAAACCTCCATCTTCAATCCCAACTTCAACACCGTGACCAACGAAGATGCCCGTGAATACTACATCTCCGGTCAGGCTGCTGCCTTCATCGGCGGTAACTGGGACGAGTCCTACATCGCTGCTACCCTGCAGGAAATGGATGCTGAGAAGTTCGCCAACATCGGCTTTGCCGTGCTGCCTCAGCCCGCTGATGCTACCTATGCTCCCGATTCTCAGAACATCGGTCTGGGCTATGCTGTAGCCATCAACCCCAAGCTGGCTGACGATCCTGCCAAGCTGGCTGCTGCCATCGACCTGGCTCAGGAAATCACTGGCCCCGCTTTCTCCAGCTATGTTGCTGAAAACTACGCTCTGGGCGGACTGACCTCTGCCGGCGAAGTTGACCTCTCTAACTTCGACGAAATCACCGTTGCTTTCTATAACTGGTCTTATGTTGAAACCTCCACCTGTGAAATTTATGACTCCTACATCAGCTCTGCTGTTTGGGATGTTTACAACACCGGCGTGATGGCGATGCTGGACGGCACCAAGACCCCCGAGGAAGTTGCCGCGGAGACTCAGGCTGCCTACGAAGCCAACTATTGATCTGTTTCGGCCCTTCCTTGATGCTTTGAGCTAGGGCTGATTGGGAGGCCATCCACCTGGCGTGGTGGTCTCCCTTTTCCTTTTTTACTTCAATCAAAGGAGAGATTTCAAGTGACATTATCGCAAAAGCGCCGTCCGGTCAGCACAGCCATCAGGCCCTCGCCTGTCACCCTGCTGCTGTATCTGTTCGTGCCTTGTATCCTGTTCGTCTTTACTGTTTTTGCCCCTCTTATCATTGCTGTTATCAACAGCTTTTATGAGTGGAAGGGCGGCCCCCTCAAAACGCCCACAGGATTTGATAATTATCGGGCTCTCTTTCAGGACAGCATTTTCTGGGGGGCATTTGGTCACAATATTTACCTGGTTGTCGTTTGCATAATCGGCCAGATCGGTCTTGCTTTTATTCTTGTGATGTTTGTCAATTCCAAATTGACCCATTGCAAGGGCGTTCACCGTACATTCGGATTCTTCCCAAGCACCATTTCCGCCGTTTGTATCGGTATGATCTGGACAATCATCTACTTACAGGACGGCTTGCTCAATACCGTTTTAAGCAAGCTTGGTATTTTATCGGGCACCTGGATGAAATGGCCCAACTGGCTGGGGGAATCCCATGCCATGCTGATGGTCACGATTCCGCTGGTTTGGCAGTATATCGGATATTATATGGTGATTTTATTTGCTGCCATTGCCAGTATTGACGGAGAAATTTTCGAGGCAGCAACCATTGACGGCGCAACAGGTTTCCAGACCGCCATCCATGTTACCTTGCCCTTAATCAAGAATACCCTCTTGGTTTGCCTGACGCTGTGCATTGCAGGCAACATGAAGGCCTTCGATAATATCTATGTTATGACCAGAGGCCAGCATAATACAATGGTTATGGCGCTATATAGCTGGCAGATTTCACTTCAGCAAAACAATCTGGGATACGGCAGCACCTTGTCTGTGGCCATATTTGTCGTGTCTCTCGCTGTAATCGGCGGATCCCAGTGGATTGTCAAGCGTCTGACGAAGGGAGTGGAAGTGTAATGTCAAATAAACCGGTTTCCGCTGTAAATGCGGATCATCATCATTATTCCACCAAGGCCGGACGCATAATCGGCGGTCTGGCGATGGATATTGTGCTGTGGATCTTTTCCCTGGTTTGTATTTTCCCGATTTTCTGGATGTTCTATAATTCCCTGAAGGAAAAGCGTGTTTTCAATGCAGACAAGCTTTCCATTCCGGGTCTGTTTGGTGCAACAGCGCCTACGCTGAAGAACTATACGGATATCCTAAGCAATAAAGACTATCAGCTGGGTCAGTCTATGCTCAACAGTCTGATCACAACAGGCCTGTCGGTTTTGCTGATTGTGTTGTTCAGCTTTATCGTAGGCTACATCCTTTCCCGGATCAAGGGCAGATGGAACAGACCGCTGTATCTGATGTTCCTGTCCGGTATGCTGATTCCCATTCATGCGCTGCTTGTCCCGATTTATATTTTGTTCGGCGGATTGAATCTGAATGACAAGTGGTTTACACTGCTATTCCCTTATGTTTCCTTTGGCTTGCCCATGGGCATCTTCCTGATGGAGGGCTATGTCAAGGGCATTCCGGCGTCCATGGAGGAGGCCGCTTCCGTCGATGGATGCAGTTTCTCCGGAACCTTATGGCGGATTATTCTTCCTATGTGCAAACCGATTTTGGTGACGATTGCCATCATTCAGGTCTTCGGCTGCTGGAATGAATTTTCCTTTGCACTTGTGCTGCTGGATTCCCGCGAGTTGTACACCGTGCCGCTTGCTTTGACTCAGTTCAAGGGGCAGTTCGGTTCGGACTATCCCAAGCAAATGGCTGCCATGCTGCTGACAATGTCGCCTATTGTGATTTTGTACTTTGTGTTCAGCAAGCAAATTATCAAGGGCATGGTCGAAGGTGCTGTAAAGGGTTAAAAATTCTCTTCTTTGAGTAAACTGTTTTTCTGACCGGTGCTTGGTTTCTTTGATGAAGGTGCATAAAGCTTTCTCTTTCACAGTAACCCGGCATCGGTCAGAAATATTTATGTATCCGGGCGGATACCGATGAATTTTCAGTTGAATAAAAAGAAAGTGGAGGGCCTGACATGTTGAATCCTTCTCCTGAAGCCATGCTGCTGAATAAAATCATTCCGTTTTGGGAAAATCTGAAGGATGATTCCAATGGCGGATTTTATGGTCTGGTCACAGCAGAACGAGAATTGGATAAAAACAGCCCCAAGGGGTGTATTTTAAATTCCCGGATTTTGTGGTTCTTTTCCCATTGCGCATTAACCTTCGGGGGAGAAAAGCTGCGCAGTGATGCGACCCATGCCTATCTTGCTCTGCGGGATATGTTTTTTGACAAGGAATGCGGGGGCGTGTATTGGTCCCTTGATGCCGCCGGCAGGCCGTTGGACGATTCCAAGCATACCTATTGCCAGGCCTTCGCCATTTACGGCTTAAGTGCTTACTATAAATTGACAGGGGAAAAAGAGGCTCTTGATCTGGCATACAATCTGCGCCGAATCATTGAAGAAAAAATGCGGGACGATGGGGGATACCTTGAGGCATTTACCCGTGATTTTTCTCCTGCAAGCAATGAGAAGCTATCCGAAAACGGGGTAATGGCAACCCGAACAATGAACACGCTGCTGCATGTCTTTGAGGCCTATGCAGAACTGTTTGAGGCAGACCATAACCCGGATGTGGGGGCAAGTTTGACTGCCATACTCAAGCTATGGCTCGAAAAGATGTTTAATCCCGCCCTGAAGCGGCAGGAGGTCTTTTTTGACCACGAATACAATACCTTGATTGACTTGCACTCCTATGGGCATGACATCGAAACCTCCTGGCTGCTTGATTGGGGCGCTTCGCTTCAGCCCGATCGGCAATTGGCGCAGCAGGTATCCGCGGCCAATAGCGTGCTGGCCCGGCGAATTCTTGAGACAGCCTATACGCCCCACGGCATTTTCAATGAATGTGAAAAGGGTGTCAATGCCGAAAAACGTGTCTGGTGGGTACAGGCAGAAGCAGTGCTCGGCTTTTCGCATCAATGGCACAAGCATCCGGAGGAAGAGGATATGCGTGCTGCTGCCCTTTCGGTGTATGATTTTATCCACCAATACGTGGTTGAACCCTCCTGCGGGGAATGGTACAACGAATTGACCCCCGATTTGACACCGGATTTGTCAATGGCGTTGGTTGATCCCTGGAAATGTCCGTATCATAATGGAAGAATGTACCTGAAACTGCTGGAAGAAAAGCTTTTTTGAAGATCCGTCCATTTTATTTCTGTAAAATAAGGGGGCTTTTTCATGATTCCTGAGGCATACCGCACAATTTTTGATGATTATGAAGCGCTGATCCAAACGCCTAACCATCCTGAATCCAAGAATAACGGCATTTATACCCGTTATCAAAACCCGGTTTTAACCAGAGAACATATCCCGCCCTTCTGGAAATATGATTTGGACGAGGAAACGAACCACTTTCATATGGAAAGACTGGGAGTGAACGCTGATTTCAACTCCGGCGCAATCAAAATGGGGAACAAATATTGCCTGGTTGCCCGGGTTGAGGGCTGTGACCGGAAGAGCTTTTTCGCCGTTGCGGAGTCTGATTGCCCGACAGAAGGATTTCGCTTCCGGAACAAGCCCATCCTTTTGCCGGATACCTGCCCGGAGGAAACAAATGTATATGATATGCGCTTGACGCCCCATGAGGATGGCTGGATTTATGGTGTTTTTTGCTCCGAAAGCAAGGATCATAGCAGCTCTGAGCTGTCGGCAGCGGTTGCGGCTGCGGGCATTGTGCGAACAAAGGATTTGGAAAACTGGGAACGATTGGATAATCTGACCACCCTTCGCTCTCCGCAGCAGCGCAATGTTTTGCTGCATCCACAGTTTGTTGACGGAAAATATGCCTTTTTTACACGCCCGATGGACGGCTTTATATCGACAGGCAGCGGCGGGGGAATCGGCTTTGGTCTTTCCGATGGCATCGAACATGCGGTCATTGATGAAGAAATAACGACTTCTGCCCGGCACTATCACCAGATCACCGAGGAGAAAAACGGTGCCGGTGCAATCCCGATCAAGGGGAAACGGGGCTGGCTGCATATCGCTCATGGCGTACGCAATACCGCAGCCGGTCTGCGCTATGTGATTTATGCCTTTGCGACCGATCTGCAAAAGCCCTGGCAGGTTATTGCAGAGCCCGGCGGTTATCTGATTGCTCCCATGGGCATGGAACGCGTGGGGGATGTCAGCAATGTGGTGTTCACCAACGGCGCTATCGCGGATGACGATGGAAGCGTGTATATTTATTATGCATCATCCGATACAAGACTGCATGTCGCTTCCACAACACTGGATCGGCTTGAGGACTATATTTTTTCTACTCCGGCAGATGCAGAACGCAGCGTGGATTGCGTGCGCCAACGGATCGGGCTGATTGAAAAGAATTTGAAGCTGATGGAATAATGATTTCTATAGAACCGCTGATTCAATGAGCAGATGGCACTGCCGAATGAATCAGCGGTTTTTTCATTGAACAATTTGAAATAATTCCGGCATCGGCCTCAATCATT